>Ga0268359_11551_pt1:0-5000 | contig 137816 bp, 127 predicted proteins | sample BioMet11_FD_194416 | JGI IMG/M metagenome (GOLD analysis project Ga0268359, IMG submission 194416) | Sewage microbial communities from Oakland, California, United States - Biofuel 11 (PacBio Assembly) | ecosystem: Engineered > Wastewater > Sewage > Unclassified | place: USA: California...
GGACAAAAACAGGAAAAGCGCCAGGGGCGCGGCCAGCAGCCCGAGCAGTTCCAGGCGCAGCCGCCACCAGAGAAACAGGAAAATGACGAGCAGGCTCCAGGCGAGCAGGCTAAAGTAGAATTCGCCCGACAGCAGGGCGGTCCCCCCCTCGGCCCCGAGCAGCACGGCCAGATCGACCGTGTGCAGGGCAAACCCGGCCACCGTGGCCAGACTGCCGCACCGCCGTAGGCTCGGTCGGCCGAACACGATGCCGAGCAGGTGGAGGGTGGCGCCGACAAAGTAGCCACCGAGGACGAAAAAGAACAAAATGTTAAGCGCTTGCATCGCTCAGCGCCCCCGAAACCAGCGCGGCCGCCTGATCGTGCAGGGCGGCGGGCAAAATGTCCCGGACAATGGCCGTGGAGGCGGGCGCATCGCCACGCTCCAGGGCTTCGAGCAGGGAGGAATTGACCAGTTCGCGGAAAATGGCCGAATTGGTCTCGGTGCCGAGGCCAAGCCCCAGGACCAGGGGCCGCAGCCGGCTCATGAGCAGAAGCAACGCCCCGTATTCCCGCCCAGAAATTCGCCTAGCCCCTGCCGGATCTTGCGGGCCAGGGCCGGCGAGCCGCCGCCCGTGGAAATAGCCACGGTCAGGTCGCCCTGGGTAAAAAGCGCCGGCACGATGAAGCCGCATTTTTCCGGCTGGTCCACGATGTTGCACAGGATGCCCCGGTCGGCGCATTCCCGGCTGATGCCCCAGTTGAGGTCCTCGTCGTCGGTGGAGGCAATGACCAGGAAGCGGCCGTCGAGATCGGACGAAGTGAAGTCCCGCCGGGCCAGAACCACGGACGGCAGGGTGTTGAGTTCCTCGGCCAGGGACGGCGACAGACCCGGGTCCAGGACCAGGATCTCGGCCGCGCCGCATTCGGACAGAGTGGCGATCTTGCGCCGGCCCACCTGGCCCGCGCCCACCACCAGGCACCGTTTGCCGTGGAGATTGACGTAGATGGGATAATACCGCATGGAAGCCTCCTATAGCAGAAGAAGCAACAGGCCGGAAAGGGCTTTTTTTCACATGAATTTGGCCGGAAATTGAACGGCGCGAGTCGGAAATGAGACGCTTCCTCGTGTTGCAGTTGGCCCGGTTTGGGGATTTGGTCCAGACGCGGCGGCTCGTCAAGACCTTGACCTACGCCGCCGGCGCGGCCGATGCCGTCCATCTGGTCGTGGATCATTCCCTGGTCGGGCTGGCCCGCTGGCTGTATCCCGGCGTGGCGGTCCACGGCCTGGTCGCGCACGGCGCGCCGGGACGCGAGCGCCGGGCCGAACAGGCGGTCCTGGCCGGGCGGGATGTCTTGGCCGATCTGGCCGCCCTCGATTTTGCCGCGGTCTACTGTCTCAATTTTTCCCCCCTGGGCATGGCCATCGCGGCCATGTTTTCCCCGGAGATCCAGCGCGGCTACCGGATGACCGCCGGCCAGACCGACAAGGACGCCTTGTTGCGCCTGGTGTTCCGGCTGGCCCGGGACCGGCGGGGCGCCGGTCTCAATCTGGCCGACATCTGGGCCCATCTGGCCGAGGCGCCGGTTTCCGCCGATACGGTCAATCCGCCGGCCGCGCCGGGCGGAGGCGGGCTGGGCTTGGCCCTGGCCGGCCGGGTGGCCCGGCGTTCCCTGCCGCCCGAGGTGCTAGCGCCGCTTGTGCGCACGCTTTTTCGGGCCACGGGCGGCAAACGCCTCGTGCTCGTAGGCACGGCCGACCAGGCCCCGGCGGCCCGGGCTTTGCTGCGCCGGCTGGACCCGGACGTGGCCCGGGCCTGCCGCGATCTGACCGGGAAGACAAGTCTTGTCGGGCTGGCCGATGCGTTGACCGGCCTCGACGCGCTGCTCACGCCGGACACCGGGGCCATGCATCTGGCCGCCGCCTTGGGCGTGCCGGTGGTAGGGCTTTTTCTTTCTTCGGCCTGGTGCCACGAGACCGGTTCGTACGGACCCGGGCACCGGATCTGGCAGGCCGTGACCGACTGCGCGCCGTGCCTGGAAGCGGCGGCTTGCCCCCAGGGCCTGGCTTGTTTGGCGCCCTTTGCCGATCCGGTGCTGCCGCGCCTGCTCGCCGGTTCGACCAAGGTGGCGCCGCCGGCGGGGCTGGTCGGGTACGTGACCGGTTGCGATGCGTTGGGTACGGTGTGCCGGCCCGTGGCCGGCCAGGACCCGACCTTGGCCCGCCGCACGGCGTTGCGGGCGGTGGTGGCCCGGCGGCTTGGCCTTACCGTGCCGGGCGAGCCGGCGCTGGAGCAGGAGCTGGTCCAGGGACTGACCGTGGAATCGGACTGGATGCTGCCGCCGCCCGGGGGCGGCGGATGGGGAGTGGTGAGCCATGGACACGCCGCGCGGATTGCGGATTCTGGTCGTGTTGCCGCTCTATGGCGGCTCGTTGCCCGTGGGTCGGTCCTGCGCCGCGGCTCTGGCCGACCTGGGGCAGGTGGTGGAGGTGTTCGAGGCCCCGGAGTTCTACGGGGCGTTTACCGCCCTCAAGAGCCTGCGCGTGACGTCCGACCGCTTGGAATACCTGGAAAACAGCTTTCTCCAGGTCGTGTCCCAGGCCGTGGCGGCCAAGGTCGAGACCTTTGCCCCGGATCTGGTCCTGGCCCTGGCCCAGGCGCCGCTCAGCCGGCAGGTGCTCAAGCGCCTGCGCCGGGACGGGGTGGCCACGGTCATGTGGTTCGTGGAGGATTTCCGGCTCTTTACGTATTGGGAGGCCTTTGCCCCGTACTACGATTTGTTCGCCGTGATCCAGCAGGAGCCGCTCCTGGAAAAACTGGCCGCCATCGGCCAGCCGAACGGGCTGTATCTGCCCATGGCCGCCGATCCAACGGTGCATCGTCCCCTGGAACTCACCCCGGTTGAGGCCAAGCGTTACGGCGCGCCGGTGTCGTTCATGGGTGCGGGCTATCCCAACCGGCGCTTGGCCTTCCGGGAGCTGGCCGATTTCGAGCTGGGGATTTTCGGTAGCGACTGGGACGGGGACGCGGTGCTCGCGCCCCGGGTGCGGCTGTCGGGCCGGCGGGTCACGACCGAGGAGACGGTGCGGATTTTCAATGCCGCCCAGGTGAACCTGAATCTGCATTCCAGCGTGTCGGCCGAGGCCCCGGTGGTGCCGGGCGATTTCGTCAACCCGCGTACGTTCGAGCTGGCCATGTGCGGTGCGTTCCAGCTCGTGGACCGGCGGACGCTTCTGCCGGAACTCTTTGCCGACGATGAGCTGGCCCAGTTTTCGAGCCTGCCCGAACTGCGGGAGCGGCTGGCCTACTTCCTGGCCCATCCCGAAGCGCGGGCCGGCTTTGCCCAAAAGGCCCGCGCGCGGGCCCTGGCCGAACATACCTATACCCGACGCATGGAAACCCTGCTGCGGTTTGCCACCGAACGCTTGCCGGGCTGGCCATCCCGCCCCCGGGGCGAAGCTGCCCTGGCCGGGCTGCCCGAGAACCTGGCCGGGGAGGTGGGGCAATTGCTTGAGCGGCTGTCCCTGCCTGCCGACGTGGCCTTCGATGACCTCATCTGGGCCGTGCGTGCCAGGCAAGGGGAGCTTACCCCCTTGGAGACCTCGCTGCTTTTCTCGACGAATGGCGCAAGCAGTACGGTCCTCGGGCCTAACCACCGCTACTTCTTGATCTCCAGGGCCTTTTCCATCATGGCGTCGGCCGTGGTCACCACCTTGGAATTCGATTCGAACGCCCGCTGGTAGATGATCAGGTTGACCATCTCCGTGGCCAGATCCACATTGGAAGATTCGAGGGTACTGCCGGCGATACCGTCCAGGGTGCCGGTATTGGCGCGTCCCTCCTTGGCCGCGCCGGAATCCGAATTGGCCGAATAGAGGCTGTTGCCCTCGCTGGTCAGGCCCGAGGGGTTGTTGAAGTCGGCCAGGGCCAGAACCCACAGGGCGCGGGTCTGACCGTTGCTGAAGGTGCCGTAAATGACCCCGTCATCGTCTACATAGGCGCTCTTGAAGGTGCCGGAGGTGTAGCCGTTGGCGCTGCTGTTGAGGGTGTAGGACGTCGTGGCATAGTTGGTGGTGCTGGTGGAGGCGTTGACCGTGGACGAGGTGGCGTAGCCGGCATTGTTGGCAGCGGTCGTGCCAATGCCAGCGGCCGTGGTCGGGCAGGTGGAACTCCACTGGGCATTGGACGCGGACAGGCCGGTGGAGAATTCGACGGTCTGGGAAGACAGGGCCGAGCCGTTCGAGGCGGACTGGAACGTAGCGGAAAATTCCGGCACGCCATCGGCACTGTTAAGGGTGGCCTGGGTCCAGGATGAAAGGCTTGTCGGATCGGTGGCGTTGCTGGCCAGGGTATAGGCGGTCTGGTTTTCGAGCACCCCGGACGAAGAGAAGGTGAGGGTCCCGATCATGAGCACGCCGGCCTTGGTCGTGCCGGAGGTGGTACTGTTGCCGTCCTCGCTGGGGTCCATGGTGACCATGTATTCCCAGTATTCCTTGCCGTCTTCATTGGTGATCTTGTTATAGTACACCGTGAGATCGTGGGTTGCGCCTTCGGAGTCATAGACTGTGATACTGGTGGAGTAGTCGGCATTGGACGCCAGGGTGTCGCTGGTGGCGTCGTAGCTCTTGAACATACTGAAATAGGGATGGTGCTGTCGTTGGTCCCGGTCGAGGTCGTGCTGTCGAGGTTGGTGGCCAGGGTGATGGAGCTGGTGGCCTTGGCGGCCAGGGTGAAGTCGGTGATCTGGATATCGGTGACATCGCCGGTGGTAGGCACGGTGGAGAGGTCCGTCCCGGCGAGTTCGGCCGCGTTCAGGGCGTCCTGATCCACGGCCCAGCCCTGGACGTGCAGCTCTTGGGCATTAACCAGATAGCCGCTGGTGTCGAAATTGAACGAGCCGGCCCGGGTGTAGTAGACCTTGTCGGTATCGGGGTTCCGGACCTCGAAGTAGCCGTGCTCGCCGTCGATGGCCATGTCCAGGGTGGACGAACTGGTCGAGTATCCCCCCGTGTCGGTGAGC
>Ga0268359_11551_pt1:10000-137816 | contig 137816 bp, 127 predicted proteins | sample BioMet11_FD_194416 | JGI IMG/M metagenome (GOLD analysis project Ga0268359, IMG submission 194416) | Sewage microbial communities from Oakland, California, United States - Biofuel 11 (PacBio Assembly) | ecosystem: Engineered > Wastewater > Sewage > Unclassified | place: USA...
ACCTGCACGAATGGCGTAACGATCTCCACGCTGTCTCGGCCAGAGACTCAGTGAAATTGATGTGGCGGTGAAAATGCCGTCTACCCGCGGAAAGACGGAAAGACCCTGTGCACCTTTACTACAGCTTGACATTGGAGCTTGGGCAACCGTGTGTAGGATAGGTGGGAGGCTGTGAAACCGGCGCGCTAGCGTCGGCGGAGCCAACCTTGAAATACCACCCTCGGTTGTTTAAGCTTCTAACCTGATGCCGTTATCCGGCTCGGGGACATTGTCTGGCGGGTAGTTTGACTGGGGCGGTCGCCTCCCAAAAAGTAACGGAGGCATGCAAAGGTTCCCTCAGGCTGATTGGAAACCAGCCGTCGAGTGCAAAGGCATAAGGGAGCTTGACTGTGAGAGAGACATCTCGAGCAGGCACGAAAGTGGGCCTTAGTGATCCGGTGGTCCCGCATGGAAGGGCCATCGCTCATTGGATAAAAGGTACGCCGGGGATAACAGGCTGATCGCATCCAAGAGTTCACATCGACGATGCGGTTTGGCACCTCGATGTCGGCTCATCACATCCTGGGGCTGGAGCAGGTCCCAAGGGTTCGGCTGTTCGCCGATTAAAGTGGTACGCGAGCTGGGTTTAAAACGTCGTGAGACAGTTTGGTCCCTATCTTCCGTGGGCGTTGGAGAATTGAGAGGGGTTGTCCCTAGTACGAGAGGACCGGGATGAACGAACCTCTGGTGTACCTGTTGTCGCGCCAGCGGCACCGCAGGGTAGCTATGTTCGGAAAGGATAACCGCTGAAAGCATCTAAGCGGGAAGCCTGCCTCAAGACGAGTTCTCCCTGAAGGACCCAGGTAGACTACCTGGTTGATAGGCCGATGGTGTAAGTGCGGTAACGTGCTCAGCCTACCGGTACTAATAGTCCGTTCGACTTGATTCTACCAATCTCTATCCCATCCCTTATTTTAACTTATATATTTCCCTGGTGGCCAGAGAGGCGGGGGTACACCCGATCCCTTTCCGAACTCGGAAGTTAAGCCCGCCATCGCCGATGATACTGCGTAGTTTTGCGTGGGAAAGTAGGTCGCCGCCAGGGTTTTTTTCACCCACACAAACAGCCGCTTGGTTCAACCAAGCGGCTGTTTGCTTTTGGGACCTTCACCCAACACCCCCTCCCCTTGCGCTTCGCCTCGCCAAACGGCCACGCGCGCTCCCTGCCGCACGCTGTGCGCTGTAGCCACCAGTACTGGGAGCGTTCGACAGCTAGGAGTATAACATGAGACTGCTTCACAATTGTCCAGCGGCGTGTTTGGCTCCGCAAGTGCGAATTACAACAGGCTAGAATCATTTAGGGGGTTCAAAGGTCCTTTGGCCGCAGGAGACGTCAATTTTGACGTATTATGCAGCTGCCTCGATGCGCGGAGGGACTCTTATCAATGCTAGCGTCGTCTCCTGCGCTCGTCGTCCCCTCAAGTCCCGACGTGCTATCCGAGACTCACGAGGAAGAGTCCGGTGACGCACCGGAAGTGACTTTCCGCTGCTAAGGTAGCGATCTCTTTGCGGTCTTGTTGTGAAAAGGTTCTTGCCGGATTATGCATGACTTTTTTTTCTGCCTACTATAATGAACAAATAACTCACACCCAGTTTTTCGAAGCCAACCCCATGGCTGGCTCCGGCCTCCGCGTTTCTGGACTTGTTTGTCTTTCCCTGCATCGAGTTTTGCCAATGAGGTGACTAGAGTAGCAAATGAAACGGTATGTTGCGTAAAGCTGGAGGGCTCCATGGCTTACCGCATTCTCGCCTCGAAGTTGGGCTATAGCTGCCCGCAATCGTCGTGGGACGAGGCCATGAAATGGAAGCTTGACTGCATCGGTGCCGATGCCGGCTCCATGGACTTCGGCCCCTATTATCTCGGCTCCGGGGCCTGCTATTTTCCGCCCCAATCCCTGCGCCACGATTTCTCCATGTTGCTCACGGCCGCGCTGCGGCAGGACTGCCCGCTCCTCATCGGTACCCTGGGTACGACCGGCGCCAGGCGTCAGATGGAGGTCATGCTGGCCTTCATCAAGGAGATCCTGGCTGAGCATGGCGTTCGGGACCTGCCGGTGGCCGTCATTTCCAGCGACGTGGACGCCAAGCTGTTGCTGGGCCACGTCGACGCCCTGCGTCCCCTCGGCCGGATGCCCCGGCTGACCGAGGAGGCCGTGGCCAAAAGCGTCATGGTTTCCCAGATGGGCGTGGCTCCCTACATTACGGCCTTGGAGGAGGGCGCGCGTATCGTCTTGGCCGGTCGGTCCTGTGACGTGGCCATTTTCGCCGCCGATCCCATCCGGCGCGGGATCGATCCCGGTCTGGCTTTCCAGGCCGCCCATATCCTGGAATGCGGGGCCATTGCCTGCGACCCTGGCTCGGCCAGCGATTATCTTATCGCGGAATTCCGGGACGACGGCGGCGTCGTGTTCACCCCGCCCAACCAGGATCGCAAGGCCACCATCTACTCCATCTCCGCCCATGCCCTCTATGAGGAGAACCACCCCTCCCTCCAGTTCTATCCGGAAGGGGTGCTCGACATGCGTACCACCCGCTATTTCCAGGACGGGGAGCGCTCGGCCGGCTTTCGCGAACCTGCGTTTTACACCAGCCCGCTTTCCGTGAAGATCGAGGGTTCCATGCCCGTGGGCAAGCGCCGGCTTTCCCTGTTCGCCCTGGCCGCGGACCCAGCCAGCTTGCCGGCTCACTTGCGGGAGGGGCGGCTCATCTACGGGTACAATGCCGTGGAGACCACGCCGGTGCCGGCCGGGGAACGGGAGATCGGCATCGTCATCCGGGTAACGGCCAAGGAGACGGAACAGGCCGCGGCCCTGGCCTCGATTCTCAAAGGCTTCCTGCTCCATCTGGGCTATCCCGGACGCATCACCACGGCCGGCAATCTGGCCTTTCCGCTGTCCCCGGGGGAATTCTCGCCCGAAACCGACGACGACACCCACACCACCCTGGTCGTGGCCGGCTCCCGGGAACCGCTTTTCATCGACCAGACCGATACCCTGTTCGCCATGGTGCGCAACTTGGCCCAAATGGACTATCCGGAACTCGCCGCCGCCTGCCAGGCCGAGTTCCTGGTCTTTGACGCGAAAACCCCGCTCATGCTCGTGGACACCATCGCCGCTACCGACGAGGAAGCGATTCGGCTGCATGGACAGGCCCTGGAGGAGCTTGCGCCGTACCGGGCCAAGGACGGTTTTTCCGCCCTGAACGTGCCTCTGGGCGAGACCTCTGTCTGGAGCGTCTACCATCTGTGGGATGACCAGGCCGCCATCGAGGCCGCGCTGTTTCCTATCCGGCTCTACAGCGTGAGCGGTCGGGACTGGACGCTGAACAAGGAGCTCCAGCCGCGCTACGCCCCCCTTGGCACCCCGGCCCCAGGGCCGCTTGACGAGCGGGCCATCGACGTCATCGAGGACCGACCGCCTGCCGGCCAGCCGCGCGCAACACGCCCCCTGCGCGAGATGGTCAAGGTGTTGCGCTCCAAGGACGCGGGCATCAACACCATCACCTACGACATCTTCTTCAAGACCCCCGAGGACTATGCCCAGGCCCTGGCCTCGGGTGTCTTTCACAAAAAGACCGTGGCCGCCCGGCTGGGAATCGCCGAGGAGGACATGCTCGGCACGTACCGGGCTGATGCCTGCTACGCCATCAAGATCGCCCGGTTCCGGGCCATGATCTCGGGCACGCCGGGCAGCCCTGATGTCTTTGGCGCCCAGCAGCACATGCGCATCGAGACCATGCAGGTGCCCGTCTATTGAGCCGATCCGCGTCTCGACGCGAGAAAAGACACAAGGGCTTGCGCCGCTACGCAAGCCCTTGTCGTTTTAGGGCGGCGTAAAAGCAGGGGGGGGCTGTCAGGGATGGACAGGCTGGGCCCGATGCGGCGCGACAAGATTGAGGTACAGCTGCACCCGAATGAACTTCCCGTCCTTGAGATCGTAGAAGGCGGCGCATTTGCCCCAGAACACATCGCCTTTGTGGCGCGGACCGAGATAGTCCGTGTCCTCGAAACAGCGCCATTCGATATCCAGTTCCGTGGCTACCTTGTCTGCCTGCGCAACAACGTTCCTGAAATGGAGGATCTCGTGGATGCCGGCATGTCCGGCGTTTTTTCCCGCGTTCCAGAAGGTTACCAGGGCATCCTTCCCGTGGAAAGTGCCCTTGAACGGATGGATGAAAGTCACCTCCGGATCGTAATAGCGGTCGAAGAAAGCGCTCTTGTCCTTGGCGCGGCTGAAGGCTTCGCCGTATTCCTTGAACCATTGCTCGTCCAGCATTGCGGTCTCCGGCGCTAGTCGAACTTTGAGTACACGCGGCATTCCTTGATAGTGCCGTCTGGGGCGAAGGTATAGGCGTCGGCGCACCAGAAGCGGATGACGCTTCCCTTGGCGTAGGCCTGGCCGAAGAATGTGCCATCTTCCAAAAATTCCATGATGATGGGCACCTGGAGATAGGCCATGCCCTCGCCGAAAACCACCTTTTGCGGCGCTCCGAGGGTTTCCTTGATGGCTTTGTGGCAACCCAACCAGTAGGCTTCCATGGCTTGCCGGCCTTGTACGCACTGCTCCGAGGCGTTCCACACGCAGTCGTCGCTGACGTATTGGAACAGGACATCCCAGTTTCTCGCATTGTAGGCCGCGAAAAACGCCTCGAAATCCGCAACGGTTCGGATCGGTTTCTTACCCATGCCGCACCTCCTGCTGCAATGGGGCCAACAACCAGCCGAGTTCCTGTTCCTCTTCGATGGTCCAAAGGCGGCCGATGATGCGCCGGGCGGTCTGCGGGTCCACCAGCTCCGACAGATACCCTGCCGTCTTGGTTTCGATGTCAGCATCGGACAGGGGCGCGCGAGGATCGCCCTTGGGATACTCCAGCCTGGCCTCCAACGGGGAAGCGCCAGCCGCCTGAACGACGATGCGACACGGGGACTTGTCCGGATAGGCCTTGGTCATGGCCGGGTCGTCATGGAGGACGATCTTGGCCATGAGGGCCGTAAGCTCGGGGGAGCAAGCCGCCTGGTCGCCGAAGGTGTCGTAATCGATGACGCCGTGCAGCAGCGCAGCGGCCACGCAATACGGCAGTGAATGGGTCCTGCCCGCCCGGCTGACCGGGCTGGCCGCATCGGCCGTGCCGGCCTGGACCATGGCCATGTGGTATGCCCAGACATCCACCTGCGACACGCTGGCGGCGTCGAGTTTGCGAAAAGCCGGGTACAGCTCCAGGGCCGTGTCGATGGCGGTCTGGCAGAAGACCAGGGCCTGCCAGCGCTTGAACACGATACGCCCGAGGTCGGGAGGGACTTCCATGAAGGCATCGACATGGGGCAGAAAGCGGTCCAGGCCGGCCGCGCCCTTGTAGATATCCACCGGCCCCTGGAAACCAGCCTGGGCCATGACTGCGGCGTTGACCCCGCGCATGGCGCAGGAGGCGTAGGTGCAGTGCTTCCAGTCCGTGATGACGCCTTCCCCGGCCTGGTTGGGATTGAGCCCCATGGCTCCGGCCATGCGTTGCGCCTCCACCAGCTCCTGGTGCCCAAGGCCCAGGACATGGCCGGTGATCAGGGCGGTGTAGACCCCGGCGGCGGCATCGTGGTCGAAGCCGCCGCTCTCCGGGTCATAGTAGTCCGAAAAGGCGCAGGAGAGCATAGCGGCCACGTACAGGCCGCGCAGGAGTTGCGCGCCGGTAAGCCCCCGCCAATCCGCCAGGGTCAGCAGCAGGGAGAGGTTGTCCGAAGGGTGGCTGCCGCCCATGTGGTCAGGCGAGAGGTAGGTGTTGACCAGGTCGCTGCGCCTGCCCAGAATGGTGTTCAGGAAAGTTCCATGCACCAGTTGGGCCTTGCTGCCGATGCCCCAGACGCCCACGCCGTCCGCCTCGGGAAAGACGGCCGCGTAGCGCTTGAATTTTTCCAACAGGGGAACATCCTGCAACGAGGCACAGATGCCGCCGTAGGCATCCAGCAGGTTGCGCTTGAGCAACCGGGTCGTCTCCGTTGACAACGCCTGCCCGCCCAATCCTGCGACAATAGTGGCAATGCGTTTTTCCTGCATGGCATTTCCCCGTTATGTTCGCACTTTTCCCTTATGCTCAGTCCTAGCGTCGTTGCATACGAGTGTCAACATCCTCTTATCATTGGTCATGGATAGGGCGTTTCTCTCCTATGATCCTCGGCGGACAGGGTAAGATCAAACAGGGCACCCAAGCAGCCTCAGGTAGTTCCTAAATCATGGCGCACCTTTGCGAAGAGATATTCAGCCATGCACCTGAATATGTGATGGATTTGCAACTAGTGTGAGGCTGCGCCGTCTTGCCCAGGTAAAATGATGGGGAAACTTCTTGCGGCTAACTGGCACGTTCACGTATACCCGAATCCAAAGCGAGTCGGTGCAGTCGCATTGCGATTGGTTGCCCACTTTTCGTGCGACCTCTAGTCCTTGCCATTATCGCCTCGTTTTTCGCGTTCTTTCGAGCTCCCGGTTCCATGAATGGAGCCGTGCCATTTTCACCAGCAAAAGGGGACGAATACATGGAATCCACATCCGTGCTTGAAGCCCTGCAACAGCAAATCGAGGAGTTCCTTACGTCTATCGGCCGGCCGGCCCAGGTCTTCAGCCTGCGTCCCGAAAAGGCCGCGCTGCTCGTGATCGACATGCAGCAGTTTTCCTGCGCCCCGAAACATGGGGTGCAGTTTCCTGGGCTGGCCGCGACTGTCGACCGGATCAATGCTCTTGTGGATGCCTGCCATGACCAAGGGGTACCTGTAATCTGGGTACGGCACAGCTTTCGCGTCAGCGAAACAGGCGACGATGCCGGGCTTTATCCGCTCTTTCACAAGCAGCCCTTGTCACGGGGCATGTTCGATGCGGGACCGGATACCGCGCTTTATCCTGCAATGCATTATGACGCCGCCGTGGATCATGTGGTTTTCAAGAATCGCTACAGCGCGTTTGCCGCGACGAACGCCGAACTCCCCGACCTTTTGCGGCGTCTGGCCGTCGAGCAGCTTTGGGTGGCTGGGGTCGTCACCAACGTGTGTGTGGAAAGCACGGCGCGCGATGCCATGCAGCGCGATTACGAAGTCATCATGGTGGCTGACGCTGTGACCTCGCCGTTTGCGCTTGCCCATGCCGTTACCTTGCTCAATTTTCGCGTCTTTTTTGGAGATGTGCGCAATATGGACGAGATTATTTCCGCGATGGGGATACGAGGCAAATAAGGGCATGGCCAGTCTACGAGACTAAAGCGGTAAAAGAGATTGTGCTTACGCGCAAAGCAATTTTATTGCGGTTCCCCCATGGTGCAGTAGCTCGGGAGGAGTTGTACATGCGGAATAAGAAAATTATGCTTAGAGGGAAAGTTTTTGCGATACTTTTGTGTGCTGCCATGGTTGTACCACATGCAGCGTTTGCGGCCGCGACCTTAAACTTCTTGTGCTGGGCTGGTGTTGATGACCCAGCGCTTCTTGAATCTTTTGAAAAAGATACCGGCATCAAGGTTCAGTTTAAGACTTTTGTCGGTGCCGATGAGATGTATTCTTTGCTGACAAATTCAAAGAATCAATATGACGTTGTTATGGTTGGTTCAGAATATATCGGAAAACTTTATGCAAATGGTCGGCTTGCGACGCTTGACCCGGCTGACTATGATTTGAGTCAGTACATCCCGACTTTCAAGAAATTGCCGCTCTGTTATGTTAAAGACAAAATGATAGCCATCCCGATAGAATTCGGGGCAAATGGGTTAGCTTACAATACGAGCGTGATCTCCGCTAGTGAAGCTTCGTCTTATGCGATTCTTATGTCTGACAAAGTAAAAGGGAAAGTCGGCGTTTGGGATAGGTATCTGCCAATTATGGGAGTTTTGAGCAAAAGTCTTGGTAACGCGACTCCCTATGATATTTCCGATGAAAAGTTTCTGACACTGAAAAAGACACTGTTTGACTTGCGCCAACAACTATCTGTGATAGCGCCTAATTTTCCTATTTTGATCGCATCCTTTGCCCGTGGCGAGACAATTGTTGTTCCGGGTGGAGCAGCTTTCTTTGCATCAGCTCTACAACAGCAAGGAATACCGATCGACTGGATAATACCCAAAGAGGGCGGAATCATGTGGGTTGACAGTCTCGTCATCCCTACTGATGCGCCACACCCCGATTCGGCTAAGCGTTTTTTACAATGGATGTGTTCGCCAAAAGCGCAAGCATTGCTTGCAAACAAGAAAGCCTTTGCAGCAAGCGTTCCAAATGCTGCTGCCTATCCGGCAATAGATCTTAAGTTGCGAAAATTATTGAAGACAGAAAATGGCGAAGAAGCAGAGGCCGTAGCTGCTAAACTGGCAGTGCGCACATTGCCTGTGCAGCAGACTGAACAAATATGGCAAAATGCATGGGTTGAACTCAAATAGGGAAGTAGTATTTTTGTTAGGTGTACTGTTTATTGGGGCACGCTAATATTTAAGTACCAATTGAGACCGTTGCGTAATTCGCGCAAGGCGCTTCTTGCTCTGTTTATCAGGGGTTCTGGCAACTTCAGGGTTATCACTGACTGTCGAGGCACACCAGGCAGCGCCATGGAATATTGAACATAACGCCTGGTATCAGAGTCTTTCTCCAGCCGCACGAGATGCAGACTTCTTCCGAAGTGTTGGGATAGGCGAGACCGTGGAAACGACAACGACGGACTCCTTCAGGGCGCCGCCGTTAGATACCACGAGGCCCAAGAAAGACGGTCAGCGAATGGGATGTGGTCTTCGGCAGTATGTCGGTTTCGCTGAAACCACCAACCAGCCTTGACGGCGGGTCAGTTCTCGATGGCGGCAGGAGGGCAGTTCCTTGGGCCGTTTGACACGTTGCCTGCCGGAGGCGCCTCCTTCGAGCAATTGTGTTGTGGTCTTGGCCCGAAAAAAGAAGTGGCGACATGCGCTTCCCGGTCTCACCCGGTAGGCCACACATCGCCACCTTCACTGCGCGCACACCACATGGTGCGCGGCTTTCAATTCTTACTTTCGCTCAATAGAATCCCTTTCGCGTCTATTTTGTCCCCGCAGTGCGATGCAGGCGCTGCCGACAACCTTCGTCCGGGTTTCCAAAGGGCAACGCCCTTTGGCCGCCGGAGGCTTCTCCTAACCTCTCCACCCTGCCGCAATTCTTAATCCAGCCGGTAATGGCAGCCCAGGGACCGGCGGTTTTGCATGGCCGCGATGGTGATGGTGTAGGCGGCTTGGCAGCCGTGGAAGAGGTCCACGATGGCCTTGCTGAGGGGTGTTTCCCGGTAAAAGTCGTGCAAGTGCTTGTTGAGTTCGCGCAGATCCTCGAAGGCCCGCTTGAGACGCGAAGCCGAGCGGTTGATGCCCACATAGTTCCACATGGTATTACGGATGGTGGCCCAGTCCTGGGCAATGAGCGCCGGGTCCTCGTTGCGGTTGGAGCCGGGGCTCACCCAGTCGGGGATGCTGTCCATGAGGCGCCGGCCCAGGGAACTCTTGTGACTCGCGCGGCGTCCGATATCGTGACCCACGCTCCAGCCCCACAGCACGCATTCCAAAAGCGACGTGCTGGCCAGGCGGTTGGCGCCGTGGATGCCCGTGCAGGCGCATTCGCCAGCGGCGTAGAGCCGTTCCAGGGTCGTGCGTCCGGCGTTGTCCGTAAGCACACCGCCGCAGAAATAGTGGGCGGCCGGCACCACCGGGATCGGGTCTTTGGTGATGTCTATGCCGAGTTGGAGGCAGCCCGTGTAGACGGTGGGGAAGTGCTCGGTCAGATTTTTCACGTAACTGGCCGCGTCCAGATAGACGCAGTCATGATCGGTCTTGAGCATTTCGGCCAGGATCGCCCGGGTAACGATGTCGCGCGGGGCCAGGTCCGCCCGGGGATCGTAGCGCGTCATGAACGGCTCGTGGGACGCGTTGACCAGCCGCGCGCCCTCGCCCCGCAATGCCTCGGTCACGAGCAGGCGCCGTTCGGCCCGGTGGAGCAAGGTGGTGGGGTGGAATTGCATGTATTCCACGTTCATGACCTTGACGAAGGCACGCGAGGCCATGGCCAGGGCCGAACCGATGCAGGACCGGGTGTTGGAGGTGTGCAGGAAAAGCCTGCCGCAACCGCCCGTGCACAGCACCGTATAATCGGCCAGGATGGTTTCCACCTGGCCGGATATTTCGTTGAGCACGTAGGCGCCCAGACACTGGTCCACGAGCTGGTATTTGAATTCCAGCAAGGTGGCATGGTGGTGGGAGGTCAGCAAGTCCACGGCCGTGCGTCGCGACAGGACCTTGATGGACGGCGTGGCCTTGACCGCGGCCATGAGCCCTTCCATGATGCCCCGGCCGGTGCGGTCGGCCATGTGGAGGATGCGGGCCACGCTGTGGCCGCCTTCCCGGACGAGGTGGAAATCCGGGCTGTTTTCCTTGTGGTCGAAGGGGAGCTGCAAGCGGTCGATGAGCAGCTCCTGGACCACCTGCGGTCCTTTGCGGGCCAGGTATTTGACCGCCTTGGGATAATTGTGGCGCCAGCCGCAGGTGAGCATATCGCGCTCCAGCTGCTGCGGCGAGTCTTCATTGCCGCGAAAAACAATGCCGCCCTGGGCTAGGGCACTGTTGCCGTCGTCCAGGTCGTCGCCCGAGGTCAGCAGAATCACTTCCAGGCCGGCATCGGCCAGGGTCAGGGCGGTGGTCAGACCGGCAATGCCGGACCCCACCACCAAGGCATCGGTATGCATGCGGTACAACATGAGAGCAATCCCCTTCCCGCGCGTCGTGTCGCGGGCGCGCGTTTGCGTTGCTTCAGGCAGTGGCGCGCCAGGGAACGGGTCGGCAACCGAGGCGCGTGGTTCTTTCGAAGTCGTCAGGCCGAGACGGCCAGCATCCGCTCCACGGCTTCACGGGCCGGTTCGCGCACCGCTTCCGGCACGGTCACCGGTGGGACGGTGTCCAGATTTTCCAGGGCGGCCAGCAGATTGGCCTCGGTGCCCTTGGCCATGTTGGAGCATTCGCTCACCCGCAGGGGCCGGATGGTCTTGAGGCCCTGGTACTCGGTGGCCAGCCGCTTCACCAAGTGGATCTCCGTGCCGATGACGATGTCCGCGCCAGGAGGTGCGTCGGCCACGTACTTGATGATAAAGGAGGTGGAGCCGGCGGCATCGGCGGCGGCCACGGTGACCGGATGACACTCGGGATGGACCACGACCTTGGCCTCGGGCGTGGCCGCGCGCACGGCGGCAATGGCTTCGGGCTTGAACCGGGAGTGGATCACGCACTGGCCGGGCCACAGCAGCACTTCGGCCTTGGCGGCCGCGTCCAGGTCGAGCTGGGCACCGCCGGCGCGGACATCCAGGAAATGCAGCCGCTCGGGGGCGACCCCCAGGGTGCGGCAGGTGTTTTGACCGAGCATCTTGTCGGGTAGAAAGAGCACGCCGCGCCCCTGGTCCAGGGCCCATTTGAGCATCTTGCCGGCATTGGCCGAGGTGCACACGGCGCCGCCGCGCTTGCCGCAGGCGGCTTTCACCGCAGCCGAGGAATTGACGTAGGTCAGGGGCAGGACCGAGCGTCCGGTCTGTTCCAGACGGGTCAGCACGGTTTCGACCAGCTGGCCCGGGGCCATCTCGGACATGACGCAGGCCGCCTCGCGTACCGGGATATGGATGCGCTGTCCCGACGAGGCCAGCATGGCCGCGGTCTCGGCCATGAAAAACACGCCGCAAAAAACAATGTCCTTGGCGGACAGGCTCGCGATCTTGCGCGAGAGCTCCAGGGAGTCGCCCAGGATGTCGGCGTGCTTGACGACGGCGTCGCGCTGGTAATGGTGGGCCAGGATGGCCAGGTCTTTGCCCCGGGCGCGGCGGATAGCGGTGATTTTCGCGGCAAGGTCTGCATTCATGGGGTGGTCGTCTCCTCAAGCAACATGCTGAAGTCGGCGCTTTTGGCGGAATGGGTCACACGGCCAACGGACACGAAATCCGGTCCCAGGGCGGCGATGCCGGCCAGGGCCTCCTGGTCCACGCCACCGCTGACTTCGGTCTCGATGCCGGCCGGGATCAGGGCCAGGGCCAAGCGCATGGTGTCCGTGTCCATGTTGTCGAGCATGATGCGGCGCGGCCGTTCGGCCACGGCTTGCTCCACTTCACTTAGGGTCCGGCACTCGATCTCCACCGGCGGCATGCTATCCATACTGTCTTGGTATGTTTTGCGCAAGGCGGCCATGGCCTGGGGAATGCCCCCGGCCCGGTCGATGTGGTTGTCCTTGAGCATGAGCATTTCGGCCAGGTTTTTGCGGTGGTTGCAGCCGCCGCCGACGAGCACGGCGTATTTTTCCGGATAGCGCAGGCCGGGCAGGGTCTTGCGGGTGTCGAGCAGGCGGGTTTCGCTGCCGGCCAGGGCGTCCACGGCCTGGCGGACCCGGTTGGCGATGCCCGAGAGGTGGCACAGAAAATTGAGGATGATGCGTTCGGACTTGAGCACGGTCACGGCCGGTCCGACCAGGGTCGCGACCACGGTCCGGTCGGCCACATGGTCGCCGTCGGTGGCCAGAAAGTCCAGCTGACAACGCTCGGTCTCGCCCATGCGGGCCAGGATGTGGGCGGCGATGGGGAGTCCGGCCACGAGCGTGTCTTCCTTGGCCACGATGCGCGCGGCCAGCCGGTCGTCCGGGGCGAAGATGGCCTGGGAGGTGAGGTCCGGGCCGTCTTCCTCCAGGGCCAGATCAATGGCGCGGATCAGGAACTCCAGGGCCTGCCCCTGGAAAAAGGCCTCGAAACGGGGATCGGTCATGGCTCACCGCATCCGTGGTAGGGCCGCGCCCTGCCTGGGCAGGAACGGCCGGGTGGGGGGAGCGGCCGGCAGGCGCGGCATCGCGCCAGGGGCCGGTTCCCGGAAGGACGCGTCAGCGGCAAGGCGCGCGCGTCACCGCGAAAAAATAGCCTTTTTCGGGTCGCGGGACAAGACAGGCGGGTGGCGCCTTTTGTCCTCTCAGCTCGATCGGCGGCGCAACCGGGCCAGTCGGGCCGCCAAGCGGGGTTCCTGGCCCTGGTCCTTGGCCGTATAGAACTGTCGGCCCACCAGCTCCTCGGGCAAATAATCCTGCTCCACCCAGGCCTCGGGATAGGCGTGGGGGTATTTGTACCCCTTGCCGAAGCCCCATTCCCGCTGGAGCCGGGTGGAGGGGTTGCGCAGGTGCAGGGGCACGGGCTTGACCCCGGATTGCATGATGTCCTTTTTGGCGGCCAGATAGGCGGCGTAACTGCTGTTGCTCTTGGGTGCGAGCGCCAGATACACGGCGGTTTCGGCCAGGGGGATAAATCCCTCGGGCATGCCGATTTTCTCCACGGCTTCGGTGCAGGACACGGCCAGGGGCAGGGCCATGGGATCGGCCAGGCCCACGTCCTCAGCCGCCGAGATCATGAGCCGCCGGCAGGCGAAACGCGGGTCCTCGCCGGATTCGAGCATACAGGCCAGATAGTAGAGGGCGGCATCGGGATCGCTGCCCCGGATGGACTTGATCATGGCCGAGGCCAGTTCGTAGTGGCTGTCGCCGTCGCGGTCGCCCCGGGCCAGGGCCTCGGGCAGTTCCTTGCGCAGGGCCTCGGGTGCGCGTTTGTCCTCGGGCAGGGCGGCCGTGAATTCCACGAGATTGAGCAGCGTGCGGCCATCGCCGGACGAGAGCAGGGCAATGGCGTCCAGGCTTTCGCGTGCAAGCTCGATACCGGCGGCCTTGGCCCCGCGTTCGGCCAGTCCCATGAGTTCGTCGTGGGACAGCGGGCGCAGGCGCAACACGTGCAGCCGCGACAACAGCTGGCGCGTGACCGAAAAGGATGGATTTTCCGTGGTGGTGGCGAGCAGCACGATGTCGCCGGTCTCAAGCAGCGGCAGGAAGAAATCCTGTTGCGCTTTGGAAAATCGGTGCAGCTCGTCGAGAATGAGGATTTCCTTGCCCTTGATGAGCTCGCGCAGGGCGGAAAGTCCGGCTTCCGGGGCGCTCACCCGCACGTAGGGCCGGCCCTTGGCCTTGGCCAGAATCAGGGCCAAGGTGGATTTGCCGCAGCCCGGCGGGCCGAACAGCAGCAGGCTCGGCAAGCGCGGCGCGGCCAGCATGGTGGTCAACCGGGACACGACATGGGTCTGGCCTACGAAATCGGCCAGGCCGGTCGGGCGGATGCGTTCGGCCAGGGGCCGTTTTTCATTACCGAGAAGATCCATGCGTTCCTTGCGTAGGGGTGAGGTAAAGGGATGCCTCCGGCGGCCAAAGGGCGTTGCCCTTTGGAATCCCAATACGGTTATGCCGTTCGGTTCGTTCGTTTCCGGGGGGGGGGCGGTCAAGGCCGCTCTTTCCGCTGTGCCCGGCCAGGGAAGGGCCGTCAAGAGCCGATCAGAGCCAGGGCCAACACGGCCAGGCCGGCTGTCTCCCAGCGCAGGACCCGTCGGCCCAGGCTCACGGCTTCAAAGCCGGCGGCCGTGAAGGCGTCCACTTCGTCCGCGGTCAGACCGCCTTCCGGGCCGAGTACACACAGCACGTCGCCCGGTGCGGTCAGGTCGGCCGGAGCGAGCCGCCGGGGCGCGTCCGGGTCCTCCCACAGAAGCAAGCGGCGGTCGAAGCGACCGGACGTGGCCGCGACCAGACCGGCCGCGCCGCCGGGAAGAAGTTCGAGACCGGGCAGGCGGGCCGCGCCGCACTGCTTGGCCGCGGCGATAAGCGTAGCGGTCCAGCCGTCCTTGAGAGCCTCGGGCATGCGGCCCTGGGTGCGTTCGGCCTGCCAAAAAAACAGCCCGGCGGCGCCGAGTTCCACGGACTTTTCCAGAAACAGATCCCGCCGCGCCGAGCGGGAAAATCCGGCCGCCAGATGCACGCGATGGGCCGCTTCGGGTTCAAAGTCCAGCGATACCGCCTCGCACTCCACCCGGTCCCGGGCCACGGCCGAGATGGTAAAAAGCCCCTCGTTTCCCCGGCCGTCGAACAGGCGCACGACATCTCCCGGCCGCTTGCGCAGCACCTTGCCGCAATGGGCCGCTTCACCGCCGGTCAGGACATACGGCGGGGTCAGATCGGGAAGATAAAACGCGTCTGGATGCGACATAGGGATAGCGGAAGAGGCCTCCGGCGGCCAGGAGAGGCTACTATCCCTCTCCTGGACCTCACGGCCGGGGGGATCATCCCCCCGGACCCCTGGTAACAGGGCGTAAATTTTTCAACGTGCCTTTCCGGGTGGGGTGGTCCAGGAGGGGACCTCGTCCCCTCCTGGCCGCCGGAGGCATTCCTCCTCCCCTCAGCCGGCCACGACCTTTCGGGCCGTGCCGTTTTTATAAAACGGCAGGGTACGCCGGAACGCGGGCAGTTCGGCGCGGGCGGCCTTGATGCGGAATTCCTTGGCCTCGGCCGCGCCGGCCTTGACGTAGGCCAGGGCGATGGCGTGCCCAAGGCTTGGGGCGAACGAGGCGCTTGTCACCACGCCGACCGTGGCGCCGGTCTTGTCCGTGACCGTGTCGCCATGCCGGGCGCTGCGCCGGCCTGGGATTTCCAGGGCGAGCAGCTTGGCGTCCAGGCGGGCGGCCTTGCCCTTGCCGACGTATTCGGCCGGGGAGGTTAAAAGCCAACCGTAGCCGGCCTCGGCCGGCGTGTGTTCCTCGTCCAGGTCCTGGCCGTAGAGCGGATAGCCCATTTCCAGGCGGATGGTGTCGCGGGCGCCGAGTCCCGCCGGCAGCACCCGGGGATCGGCGGCGAGGGCCTCCCACAAGGCCAGGGCGGCGGTGGCTGGTAAAAACAGCTCATAGCCCAGTTCGCCGGTATAGCCGGTGCGGCTGATCAGCACCTTGGCCCCGGCGAACTCGGTCCAGGTGAAGTTGAAATATTTGAGCCGGCTGCAATCTCCGGGCACCCGGTCGCGCAGGACCTCATAAGCCAGCGGCCCCTGGAGGTCGATCTTGGCCGTGGCCTCGGAGTCGTCGGTAAAAACGAGCCCTTCGGGCAGTCGGGCCTTGATGCAGTCGAAATCGATGGCGATACGGGCGGCGTTGACCACGAGCATGTAGCTGTCCGTGTCCAGGCAATAGACGATGAGGTCGTCGATGACCCCGCCGGCTTCGTTGCACAAAAAGCCGTAGCGGCATTTGCCCGGGGCCAGGGTGTCGAGGTCGTGGGTGACGATGGTGGACAGCGCTGCGGCCGCGCCCTGGCCGGAAAGATGGAACTCACCCATGTGGCAGATGTCGTAGATGGCGGCCTTGGTGCGGGTGTGTTCGTGTTCGGCCAGGATGGAGGAGTATTGCACGGGCATGTCGAAGCCGGCAAACGGCACCATCTTGGCGCCATGCTGGCGGTGCCAGTCGGAAAGCGGGGTGGGGACGGGCTGTTCCACGATGAACTCCGAATGCGATCGGGCCGGGTGGCCCCGACCTGCTTGGGTGATGCGGTCGGCCGGATGGGGGCCGCGTGGTGTTAGGAATTTTGCGCCACCAGGGGCACGACAATGCCTTGTTCCTTCTTGACCTTGCGGATCGAACGGAATTCGTCGAGCAGGGAGACGAGCCGGCCATAGGTCTTTCTGACGGACTGTCCGTAGGGAGAAAGCTCCATGTCCTTCTTTTTGATGTAGTTACGCAGCAGGTAGCGGTCGTTGAGGATCATCTCGCCGAGAGAGAGGACGTGCTCGACCAGATTGTCGAAGTAGTTGACGATCTCGAACTTGAGGTCGTTTAAGATCTCGGTGAAAATGGACAGCATCTGGAGATAGGAGATGTTTTCGCCCTTGTAGTTACGATCCTGAAGATCTTCGAGCATTTTGACCTTGCGCGCCTGCTGAATGTAATTGTACTTGCTCCAGACTTCCTGGTGCAGATCGCGCATGCCGGAAAAATCTTCGTAGTTGTTGGGATCGAGCAGATAGTTGTCCATCACCTTGACGACATTGGAGTAGAATTCGTCGGAATAGCTGATGATGCGCCGTTGGTGCTTGGACAGCCAGGCGTAGAGGAATTTGAGCTTTTTTTCGTGGGTGTCGGTATTTTCCACGATCTCGTTGCGCTTGTAGACGATGCGGCCGTTGTATTCGCCGCGCACGATGTCGTTTAGGCGCAGAAACAGGCTGTAGGTGTCCTTGATGATGTTGATCCGGGTGAAGGCCTGTCCGGTCAGGGGGTGGATGATTTCCTGGCCGGCCACGGACAGGGCCCGGTCCTGACGCACGTTGTTGGCGTCGTACTTGTGCTGGCGGTAGATGACCCGGACGATGACCACCCGGCGTTCGGAGTCGATGAAATAGCCGCCTTCCTCCAAGGCCTTGATGGCCTCGGTCTGGGTCTTGTCCACCGTGATGAGGGCCAGCTTTTCCACCCGGGGGTAGTACCGGGCCTCGGGATGGGAAGAGAGGGTGGTGATGGCCCGGTCGGTCTGGCCCAGGACCCGGACCATGAATTTTTCGCCCATGCGGAACAGCCGCCGGGCGAAAAGCGCCGAGGAGGTCCGCCGTTCGGACACGATGGGGAAGCCGTAGAGCTCCATGAGGAACTGGTAGACGAAGCCCCGGTTGCGTTCGTAGCGCCGGTCGTCGCCCACGGCGAATTTCTTGATGTTGAGCCCGAAACGCTTGAGTTCCGTGTCGAGGTAGGACGGGAAGGAACAGTAGACGCCGGACAGGTAGAAGTCGCTCTGGCTGTCCATGGACATGACGTGGGCCCGGTCCATCTGGAGAATGGTGGGCAGCAGGGCGGCGTAGTTCTCAAGACTCGTGACGTCGGCCTCGCTGAAATCGCGGCGGAAATGGTCCTGGCTGACCTTGGGCAGCCGGGCGCAGAAGGTCCGGGTGTTCTGGCCGAAGATCGAGGCTTCCAGGGGGCACTGTTCCCGGGTTTTGTCGTCGCTGTAATCGAGCAGACAGTGCAGGACGTCGTACTGGAAGATTTCCTGAAAATATTTCAGAGGCCTGGCCATGGCCACCATGGAGAAGCCCGGCAGGTTTTTGTATTCGAAGGGGTCGGCCTCGAAGGAGGGCAACAGTTCGCGGAAATCCACCAGCGGGTAGTTGGGCTGCTCGCAAAACGGCCGCAGCAGACACTCCTTGAGGTGGACCCAGTCGAGAAAGCGCTTGAGGTCCGTCAGTGACTGGACGCGCAGGATTTCCCCTTTCCGGGGACGCTTGGCGCCATTGAGAAAGGGGGCCTCGGGGGTTTGGGAAAAGGCGTTTTTCCAGTCGAAGCTCATGGGTGTGTCACGGGTTGCAAGTGCGCGTCAGACTCTTTCCGACGACAAGGAAAATACCTTACTATCCTAAGAGGCGAAGTTGATAAAGTCCTTCCTGCGTCATCTCCCGCCCAGGGACGGGCGAGACCTGTCCGGGTTCCGATCGGGTTTGACGCCATGCCCGGGGATACCTATGATGCCTTTCCCATTACGTTCACGTCGGCAGGGAAGGGAGTAATCATGGCCATCACCGCAGTGCCAGGTCGGCGATCCGTCACGCCTCCTGGGTCGGGCAGGCCTTGTCCGGGCCGTTTGCCGTTGCCTCCGGGATCGGTCCCGCATTTTGCGTCCGACCGTTTCCTCTGCCGCGCCGTCGTCCGCCAACCGTAACAACGCACGCCATGATCGACATCCCTTTCTACGAACGGCTGCTGGCCATCGTGGGCAATGTGTTCGACGCCTATTCGGCGGTGCTGTTTTTACCGGAAGGCGATGGGGCCGTGTGCCGGGCCGTGGCTTCCTTCAGCCTGGGCGAGGCCCTGGACAAAAACGCGGTCATCGCCCCGGGCCAGGGGCTCGTGGGCTGGATCATCCGCGAGGGCAAGCCGCTTATCATCAGCAATTTCGATCAGCGACGGGGCGTGCTCGGCTACTACCGCGGGGGCGAGGAAGAGCGCATCCGCGCCTTCATGGGCTATCCCGTGGCCGCGACCGGCGGCGCCTTGTGCGTGGATAGCCGCAAGACCTACACCCTGGGCGAAAAGGAACTCAAGATCCTGGCCCAGTTCGCCGACCTGGCCGGTGAGCATCTGAGCCGGTGCCGCGAGGTGGCGGTGAGTCTGCTTGAGCACCGTTACTACCAGTGTTTGCGCCGCATGGCCGGCCTGCACAAGGCCAAGCCCAAGTGGTCGGCCTTCCGCGACGGCCTGCTCGGCCTGCTCTCCGAGGCCACGGGCTATCGCCACTGTTTGTTGTCCGTGCGCGACGAATCCGGCCGGTCGTATTTCCTGGAGGGCGCGAGCGAAACCCCTTTTGCCGGACCGCGCGAGGCGCTCCAGCGTTTTTCCGTGGGCCAGGGACTGGTGGGCTGGGTGTTCAAAAACCAGACCCCGGTCTCTTCCGGGGACAAGGACACCGCCGGCACGGCCGGTTTGCCCCTGTTCGGCCTGGACGTACCGGCCGGGGAATTCAAAAGCGTCATCTGCCTGCCGATCATCTTTGCCCGCAAGACCCGTGGGGTGCTGACCCTGGCCGACCAGCGCGCCCTGCCCGTCACCGAGGAGCTCAAGGCCTTTGCCTCCATGGTGGCGGAAAATCTTGCGCTTTTCCTGGAAAATCTGCATTTCCGAACCCGTCTGGACGTGTCTCGGCCCGCCCGGCCCAAAGGGGAATAGACTTTTGGGCCCGCGCCCTCTACCATGGGCCACTGGCCCTGGGGCGGTCGATTGTCCGATATCGAGAAATCCAATGCGAGCGTGGGCATGTTGTTCAGCAAGTTCTTCCGTTTCCTCGGAAAAGACCTGGCCATGGACCTGGGGACGGCCAATACCCTTCTCTATACGCCGACCGAGGGTATCGTGCTCAATGAACCGTCGGTCGTGGCCATCGATACCCGCAGCGGCGATCTGATCGCCGTGGGCAGCGAGGCCAAGGAGTTCCTGGGCCGCACCCCCGAGCGCATCCGGGCCATCCGCCCCATGAAGGACGGCGTCATCGCCGACTTCGAGGTGACCCGGGCCATGATCGCCTTTTTTATCCGCAAGGTGCTCACCGGCTTTCGCTTCGCCAAACCCAAGATCGTCATCTGCGTGCCGACCGGCATCACCCAGGTGGAAAAACGGGCGGTCATCGAATCGGCCCATCTGGCCGGGGCCCGGGACGTCAAGCTCGTGGAGGAGCCCATGGCCGCGGCCATCGGCGCCGGACTGCCCATCGAAAAGCCCTCGGGCAACATGGTCGTGGACATCGGCGGCGGCACCACCGAAGTGGCGGTCATTTCCCTGTCCGCCATCGCCTACGCCGAATCCGTGCGCGTGGCCGGCGACGAGCTCAACGAGACCATCCAGCGCTTCATCCAGGACGAATTTCAGATCCTCATCGGCGAGAATCTGGCCGAGCAGATCAAGATCACCATCGGTTCGGCCATGCCCCTGGCCGAGCCGAAAACCATGGAAGTCTCGGGCAAGTCGCTCATCGACGGCACCCCGACCACGGTCACCGTGGGCGACGAACACATCCGCGAGGCCATCCGCGAGCCGGTCAACATCATCGTCAACGCGGTCATGAAGGCCCTGGAGAAAACGCCGCCGGAACTCGTCACGGACATCGCCAAAAACGGCTTGCTCCTGGCCGGGGGCGGCGCGCTTCTGGCCGGCCTCGACGAGCGCATCCGCCAGGAAACCAACCTGTCGGTGCTCCTCGACGAGGACCCGCTGACCACGGTGGTACGCGGCACCGGACGCAGCATGGAGGACCGGCTGCGCTACCGGGACGTGTTCCTCAACTAGACACGAGGCCGCCGTTCCCTGCGGCTCCTGCGACCGCACGGCTTGCGGCGGCAGGGAGATCGCAGCACATGGACATCGTTACCATCCTGGAAGGCGCCCGCGCGGCCGTGCTTGAGGCCGGGGAGCGCATCCGGGCCGATTTCGCCGCCCCGGCCGGCATCCGCCACAAGGGGCGCATCGATCTGGTCACGGCCACGGATCTGGCCGTGGAGACCCTGCTCAAGGAACGGCTCGGCGCCTTGTGCCCGCAGGCCGCGTTCCTGGCCGAAGAGACCGCCGGCCGGACCGAACTCACCGGCCCGACCTGGATCATCGATCCCCTGGACGGCACCACCAATTTCGCCCACGGCTTTCCGTTCGTGTGCACCTCCGTGGCCTTGTACGACGGCCGGGACGTGGTGCTGGGGCTTATTAACGCCCCGATCCTCGGCCAGTGCTTCACGGCCGGCCGGGGGCTCGGCGCCAGGTGCAACGATGCGCCCTTGACCGTCTCTGCGGTGGCCGCACTCGAAGGCTCCCTGGTCGCCACGGGGTTTCCTTACGCCATCCGCGAAAATCTCGACGAGATCACCGCCGATCTGCGGGCCGTGCTGGCCACCACCCAGGGTATCCGGCGTCCGGGCGCGGCCGCCTTGGATCTGGCTTATGTGGCGGCGGGCCGCCTCGATGCCTTCTACGAGATCGGGCTCAATCCCTGGGACGTGGCCGCCGGCTGGCTGCTTGTGACCGAAGCCGGGGGCACGGTCACGTCCTACCGGCCCTTTGCGCCCTACAAGCTGGGCGACTTCCGCATCCTGGCCAGCAACGGCCACCTGCACGACCCCCTGTCGCGATTGTTGGAGACGGTGGCGGGGGAGTAGGGAGGGGAGATGCCTCCGGCGGCCAGGAGGGACTGCGAGCCCCTCCTGGACCACCCCGAAAGGGGGCAGAGGGCGCGGCGCTCAGATTTGGTTGGGAAAAAGGACCTTTTGTTCGAAGAAATAGACCAGACCGGGGGTGAGCATGTCCCGGTAGTCGCGCGCCAGGGCGGTGAGCTCGCCCAGATCCACGAACATGCCGCCCGCCACCTCCTGGGGATTGGGGTGGGGCGGTTCACTGATGCGGCCGGCGGAAAAAAGGGTTACGAAGGCTCGGGAGGTCTGGTCGCTGCCCGGCACCGTGTGGAGCACGGTCAGGTTCTGGGCGCGCAGGCCGAGTTCCTCGAACAGCTCCCGGCTGGCCGCGTCCACCCGCGCCTCGCCGGCCTTGACGTGGCCCGAGGCCGACACGTCGAACCGGTTTGGATAGAGGTTTTTTTTGGGTCCGCGTTTTTGCAGGAACAGTTTCCCGTCGGGCCGGAACACGAGCACACTCACCAGCCGGTAGTACAGGGATTGGCGGATGGCCTCGGTCAGCGGCATGACGGCCAGCGGCCGGTCCTCTTGGTCCACCACGTCGACCAGTTCCACGGGAAGGGGTTCGGGTTTTGTTTTTTTCACGTGTCGCCTCCTGCCGTCAGGGCTTGGGCGACCATGCCATGGATGCAACGCGATGGAAACCGGTGCGGCCCTGGTCCCGCGTCGCCTCGAACCGGCCGATGCGCCGGCCGTGGCGCGTCTGGAGGCGGCTTGCTTCCCCGATCCCTGGAGCGAGGCGGTGCTGGTGGCCGCTTTTGCCCGTCCGATTTTCGCCGCCTGGGGGATCGACGGCCCGGAAGGGCTGGTGGCCTACTGCACGCTGCACCTGATCGGCGATGAGCTTGAGGTGCTCAACGTTGCCGTGGACCGGGCCTTGCGCGGCCAGGGTCTCGGCACGCGGCTGCTTGGCCACGTCTTGCAACAAACCGATAAAATGGGCATGAACCGGGGGTATTTGGAAGTGCGCGCCGGCAACGAGCCGGCCAAACGCCTCTACCTGCGCCACGGCTTTGTCGTGACCGGCAGGCGCGAACGCTATTATGCCGACAGCGGTGAGGACGCTCTGGTCATGGTCCGGGATACCGCTGCGGTCCCGGTCGTCCAGAACCGGTAAACCTTTTGCCGCGTCAAGGAGTTCCCATGGCTTTTCTCCAGATTGACCAGATCGACATCACCGGGAAAAAACTGCTCATCCGTGTGGACTACAACGTGCCGCTCAACGGCGACCGCATCACCGACGATCTGCGCATCCGGGCCAGCCTGCCCACCATTCAGTATGCCCTGTCCAAAAACGCCGCCCTGATCCTGTGCTCTCACCTGGGCAAGGCCAAGGGCGCGCCGGATCCGAAGTATTCCCTGGCCCCGGCCGCCAAGCGTCTGTCCGATCTGCTGGAGCGCGAGGTGCTCATGGCCCCGGATTGCGTGGGCGAGGCCACCCGGGCCATGGCCGCGGCCCTGAAGCCGGGCCAAATTCTCATGCTCGAAAACCTGCGCTTCAACCCGGGAGAAACGGCCGGCGACATGGAGTTTGCCAAGGAAGTCATGTCCATGGCCGATATCTACGTCAACGACGCCTTCGGCACCGCCCACCGGCCCCATGCCTCCATGGTCGCCTTTGCCAAGGTGGCCAAGCAGTGCTGCGCCGGCTTTCTGCTCATGCGGGAATGGAAGTTCCTGGGCGAGGCCGTGCAGTCGCCGGCCCGGCCGTTCGTGGCTGTGTCCGGCGGGGCCAAGGTGTCCTCCAAGCTCGGCGTGCTCAACAACCTGCTGGCCAAGGTCGATGCCATGTGCATCGGCGGGGCCATGGCCAACACCTTCCTGGCCGCCCAGGGCTACAAGGTCGGCAAGTCCCTGGTGGAGCCGGACCTGTACGGCACGGCGCTGGAGATCCTCAAGGCGGCCAAGGAGCGCGGCGTGGGCATCTACCTGCCGGTGGACTTCATTATTTCCTTTGACGCCGACAAGCCCCTGGCCGAGATGCGTCCGGCCGGACAAGTGCCCTTTGCCGCCATCCCGGACGAGGCAGTGGTGCTCGATATCGGTCCGGTGACGGCCGGGCTTTTCGCTCTGGCCATCGAGCCGGCCAAGACCGTGGTCTGGAACGGCCCCATGGGCGCGTTCGAGAATCCGGCCTTTGCCCAGGGCTCGTTCACCGTGGCCCACATCGTGGCCGGAATCCGGGGGATGAGCATTGTCGGCGGCGGAGATACCGCCGTGGTGGTGGACCACGCCCGGCTGGCCGACAAGATGACGTTTGTCTCCACGGGCGGCGGTGCTTCCCTGGAATTTCTCGAAGGCAAGGAACTGCCGGCCTTCGCGGCTCTTAAGGAGTGTCAGTCATGAAAAAGCTCATGGCGGCCAACTGGAAGATGTTCAAGCTGCGCGGGGAGGCCGGGGCCACGGCGGCCGGGCTGGTGACGCAGCTTTCTGGCAAGCTGCCGGCGGACCGGGAAGTGCTGGTCATCCCGCCCTTCACTTCGTTGTGGGCGGTAGGGGAGGCCCTGGCCGGGGCGCCGGGTTTTGCCCTGGGCGCCCAGAACTTCTATCCGTCCAAGCAGGGGGCGTTCACCGGCGAAATCGCCCCGGACATGCTGCTTGACGCCGGCTGCCGCTACGCCCTGGCCGGACATTCCGAGCGGCGCCATATCCTTGGCGAGGACGACGCCGTGGTCGGGCGCAAGATGGCCTTTGGGCTGTCCGCCGGCCTATCCATGATTTTGTGCGTGGGCGAAAAGGTGGAGGAGCGTAAGGCCGGGCAGGTGGAGGCGGTGCTTGCGCGCCAGCTGACGGCCGGCCTGGAAGGGCTTGGCGCCACGCCCGAGACCGTGGCCGTGGCCTACGAGCCGGTCTGGGCCATCGGCACGGGGCTGACTGCCGGTCCCGAGGAGATCGCCGGCGCCCATGGGTTCGTGCGCGAATTCCTGGTGTCGCGCTTCCCCGGGCTTGGCGGCGACATCCGCATTCTGTATGGTGGCAGCGTCAAGCCGGCCAACGCGGGCCAGATTTTGGGGATTGACAACGTGGACGGAGTGCTGGTAGGTGGCGCGAGCCTTGAGGCTGACAGTTTCGCCGCGATCGCCGCGGCCTAGGCAACACGCGGACATGTCCGCGAAAAGAACGGGAAAATTCAGTTGACAACACTCATCATAGCGGTTCATATTGTCGCCTGCGTCGCGGTCATCATCCTGGTCTTGCTGCAATCCGGCAAGGAAGGTATGGGGGTGATCTTCGGCGGCGGCAGCCAATCGGTGTTCGGGAGTACGGGCGCCGGCGGACTGCTGGTGAAATTGACGGCGCTTTTCAGTGCGATCTTTCTTATCACCTCTCTGGCGTACAATGTGTATTCCGGCTCCCATCGGCGTCAGGCCAAGTCGGTCATGATGGATGCCAGTGGGGCGCCGATCCAGGCGCCGGCGGGCGTTGCTCCGGCCAAGACCGAGGAGCCCAAGAAGCCCGTGACCTTCGAGGAGGTCCCGGCTCCGGGCGCCAAGGCTCCGGCCGCGGGAGAGGCGAACAAGTAAACGGCAAGCCGAAGTGGTGGAACTGGTAGACACGCCATCTTGAGGGGGTGGTGGGCCATGCCCGTGGGGGTTCGAGTCCCCCCTTCGGCACCAATTTATAGTCCAGGACGGTCCGATAAGGTCCAAAAGTTCTGGAATATCAAGCGAAACCGGGTGAGAGATCATCCGGTTTCGTCTTTTTGCGTCCGTTGACATCCACTCTTTATGGGGTATCTGTCGGGATAGCGAGATTGAGGCTGTGGTTGCCGGGGTATTTTTCCTCTGAAAAATACAACCCCGTAACACAACTCAATTTTTCGTGCCGGTTCCTGTTTGGGACTCGAACCCTGTCCTTGCACGAGGTGCCCCATGCCGAAAACGACGGTCCCTCTAACAGACGTGGCTATCCGAAATGCCAAGGCCGCCGACAAGCCGGTGAAGATGTTCGACGGGGCCGGTCTATATCTTCTGGTCAGCCCGACCGGCGGCAAGCTCTGGCGCTTCAAGTATCAGTTCGCCGGCAAGGAAAAGCTGCTGGCCTTGGGCAAGTGGCCCGACGTGGGATTGAAGATGGCCCGCTATCGTCGAGACGAGGCTAGGTCGCTTGTGGCCCAGGGTGTAGACCCGTCGGAGAAGCGCAAGCAAGATAAGACCGAAGCCGTAGCTCAGGCCGCCGAAGACGCGAATACCTTTGAAGTCGTCGCCAGGGATTGGCACGACAAGCAGGTAATGGCCTGGAGTAAAAGCCATGCCGCCAAAGTCATGGGCCGGATGGAGCAGCATCTCTTTCCTGCCTTCGGCAAAGTCTCCATCACAAAATTACGTGCGCCGGATATTCTTCCCACATTGCGTGAAATCGAAGCGAGGGGGAATAATGAGACAGCAAAGCGCCTGCGCCAATACTGCGAGGCGGTTTTTACCTTCGCCATTTCCACGGGTATTGCCGAAAGAAATGTCGGCGCGGACCTGCGGGGGGCGCTTGCTCCCTGCCGCGCTACGAACCGGCCGGCCATCATCGACCCCAAGGGCGTGGCACAACTGCTGCGCGCGATAGACGGCTACCAGGGGAGCCCTGTGGTTCTGGCGGCCCTGCGGCTGGCGCCTTTGGTATTTGTCCGTCCTGGCGAACTACGGCAAGCGGAGTGGAGCGAGATCGACCTCGAAGCCGCCGATGGTCCCCGCTGGTCCATCCCCGCCGAGAAGATGAAAATGCGCCGGGATCATATCGTGCCGCTGTCGAAGCAAGCCGTGGAGATCATCACGGAGCTTTTCTCCCTGACTGGCCAGGATCGCTACCTCTTCCCCTGTAACCGGACGAACGGCCGTTGCATGTCCAACATGGCGTTAAATGCGGCGCTGCGGCGGATGGGGTATGAACAAGGGGAAATGTGCGCCCACGGATTTCGGGCCATGGCGTCCACGCTTTTGAACGAACTTGGCTGGAACAGCGACCTTATCGAGCGCCAGCTCGCCCATGCCGAGCGTAATTCCATCCGAGCCGCTTACAACCGCGCCGAATATTTGCCCGAGCGCCGCAAGATGATGCAGGCCTATGCCGACTACCTCGACAAGCTCAAGGCCGGCGCCAAGGTGTCGCCGTTGCACACGGCGACTGGAGAATGACCACCACCATGGAGGAACCCGCCTGAAGGGGGCGGACCTTATAAACCGGCCCCGGCTAGTGGTACCAGCACCGGCCAGGGCCTATCACAACCGACCTGAAAGGGAGGTGCGGCCATGACTGAGACGGCCATAACGCACGAGCACAGGCCCGGCAAGCGGCCTCGGTGCGCGGTGTGTCGTTGGTGGCTTGACAATTCCTGCCACAAGCGTTCCCCGTGGATTGTAGAGGGGCAGGTGATGAGCGGCCATGGGCGTGCGGGCATCTGGCCCGAGGTGCCGGCGGATAGCTGGTGTGGTGATTTCGCTTTTAGGCAGGAGGTCTAAGTCATGGCTGAACAAATTTTATCAACCAGCAGCGACGGCGGTAAGCGGGAAGACAACTCTGTAACATTTCAGATACTTGTCAATAGGATTGAATCGCTGAGACGGTTTATCGCCAATACAGCTAACAGTGTTGGCTTTGTCGCTGATGGACTTGAAGCTGAATCATCTTGTATTGAAGGAGCAAGTGCGATTCTCCATGTAATTGAGGTTGATATTCGCAATGAGTTAGACAATATAGATGAAATTTCGTCTTCTATCACAGCGATTAACGGTTGCACAGCTGAGGCGCCCCATGCCTGAGCCCAACACCGATTATGAACCGTACTTCCTGGCGGATCGGATTTACGACCGGGCGGCCTTTGTTGCCGAGTTGCTCAAGTTCTACCCCAACGTCCCCAGCGAGCAGGACATGAACGGCATGTGGACCATCCTGGGGGACATCGCGGCCGACGCCAAGAAACTGATGCTGGCCATTGACCCGGCCAAGGCCAAAGCCGAGGCCCAGGCCTAGCCGCACCACACAGACCACATTTCCCCGCCATAGGATAGGCCATCCGAAAAGCCGGAACCCTACCGGCCTGGGCGGGGATTCAATATAGGGGCAAGCTGAGGGGGCTTGGGAGATGAGCAGAGTAGGCGAATGGGGATTGGAGTGTGAAAGGAAGCGTCGTGAAGATTTGGAAAACTTTGCCGAACGCATAGCTGGGCAGGAAGACAAACTGTCAGGCCTTCTTGAAAGACTTGATGTCATTGACGGCCTTGAAGCACGGATTGATTTCCTTGAAAGCCTGTATTCAGGCATTGAGGAGAGAATAAATGTCAGACAAGATGATGCTATTGAAATAAATAACGATGACGTGTCAGATGATTTGTTGAACCATTCAGTAAATATAAAGCGGGGTGTGGCCGCCTATGGATTAAAATCTCTCGGCAAGACAAATCGTGAGATTGCATCAATATTGTGGCCAGGACAAGAATACGACGCAGATAGACACGCAACCTATATCAGAAGAGATGTTCGTCTTGACCTTTCCCCCGCCAGGTATCCCAGTTAAAAGTTCGTGACGCCGGCCAAGGAGGCCATCGTCATGCGGAAGAGCCGATTCAGCGAGGAGCAGATCATCGGGATTTTGAAGCAAGCCGAGGCAGGCATGACTGTTGCCGCTGTATGCCGCCAGCATGGGATTTCCGACGCGACGTTTTACAAATGGCGGAGTAAATTCGGTGGATTGGAAGTGACCGAAGCACGTCGGCTACGAGGACTTGAGGAGGAAAACCAGCGTCTGAAACGGCTTGTGGCCGACCAGGCCTTGGACATTCAGGTTCTCAAAGAGGTCCTTGGAAAAAACGCGTAGAGCCCGCCGAACGCCGCTTGGCCGTGCGTCATGCCGTTGAGGCGCATGGTTATTCCGAGCGGCGGGCCTGCCAGTTGATGGGGATGAACCGTAGGACGTACCGGCGAGCGCCTGGCCCGGATAGCGACGCCGACCTGCGCGTCCGGTTGCGGGAACTGGCCGAGGAACGTCGGCGTTTCGGCAGTCCCAGGCTGCACATCCTGTTGCGGCGTGAAGGCGTTGCCGTAAACCACAAGCGGGTCGAGCGGGTGTACCGGGAGGAAGGACTGTCACTTCGGCTCAAACGACGCCGCAAGCGGGTCAGTCACTTGCGTGTCGTGCAGCCCGGACCGACCGGGCCGAACCAGCACTGGGCCATGGATTTCGTAAGCGATTGCCTGGAAAATGGCCGACGTTTCCGTGTGCTCACGGTGGTCGATCTCTTTGACAGGCAAAGCCCGATGATGGAAGTGGACCACTCCCTGACCGGCGAGCGGGTGGCGAGAGCTTTGGAACGTCTGAGTGCCATGGGGCAGTGTCCGGCAATCATCCGCACGGACAACGGGCCAGAGTTTACCAGCAAGGCCCTTGACCGCTGGGCGCATGGACGGGGAGTCAAACTGGAGTTCATCCGGCCTGGCAAGCCGATGGAAAACGGTCATATCGAAAGCTTCAACGGTCGGTTGCGGGATGAGTGCCTCAATGCCCAGACCTTCCGCTCGCTGGCCGAGGCCAAAAGGATCATCGAGGACTGGAGGCAGGATTACAACACCGTGCGCCCCCATAGCGCCCTTGCCGGGATGAGCCCGGAGGAATACCGAAGAGCCATTAAAGGGGAAAAACCTGAAACCAAGAGTCCGAACTTATCCTTGGTATACTCGAGGGGGTAAGGTCAGTCTAGCCAAACAGATGTTAGCGAACTTAACGAATGTCCTCCCTCAGGATTAAATTTGTCCCCAGGACACAGTAACTGTCTGGGTTGATTGTCCCCCTCTAGATCATCGTAGGCCCTCCTAAACAGTCTGTCACCGTCCAATCCCGGACGGGGCGTACTTTGGAGGGTTTATGTCTTCAGTCTCTATCCCCGAAACCGGATATCTGCGTCAGTATCAAGTCCTTGGTGATAAGAAGCGCGGAATCCCCCCCATCTACCCCGTCAGCAAGTCCACATGGTGGGCAGGCTGGCAAGGTCATGTAGCCGTCTCAATTTTTTCAATGGATTCAGTATGTAAGCATAGACACGAAACTTATTATCTGTCCCGCACATATCAGGGGCAATCATCCCCAGCCATGGAGGTCCAATAATGGCTGACTCAAGAGGAGATTGCCCCATGACCACGCATCAGCATCTTTCCGAGTCTTCGCTTTTGCGACTTCCCCAAATCGTTGGAGACAAGAAACGCGGCATCCCGCCCTTGGTGCCCGTGTCGAGGTCCACGTGGTGGGCTGGCGTCAAAGATGGCCGATTCCCCAAACCTGTCCGCATCGGTGAGCGGTGTGTCGCCTGGAGAGCCAGGGACATTGAGGCGCTTATCGAGCAGTTGCAATAGGGGGCGGTCATGGAAAATGAAAAAGCCCCGACCGGGGGCCAGGGCGTGGAAATTGAGACGGGCGACACCCTCTTGATGCCCCGCCAGGCAAACACCGTCAAGGGTGACGAGCAATCCGAGCGCCGGGGAATCACCTGGACGCCCAAGCGCCGGAAGCAGGCCGACGAGATCATCACCGTGGTCAACAGCCTGTCGGATTACTGGCCCCTGACTCTGCGCCAGATTTACTACCGGCTAGTCGCCGCTGGCATCGTCGCCAACACGCGGTCGAAGTACAATGACCTGTCCAAAATCACCAAGCAGATGCGCCTGGATGGCATGTTGCTGTGGGAGGTCATGGAAGACCGTGTGCGGCGTGTCTCCACAAAGCGGGGGGAGGAGGACGCCGACACCTTCATCAAGAAGGAAATGGGCTTGTTCCTGAACGGCTATTCCCGCTGTCTGGTCCAGGGCCAAGAGAACTACGTCGAGGTCTGGGTCGAGAAAGACGCCCTGTCCCGCATCCTGGAGGATGTGGCCTATCCCTACTGCATCCGCACCGTGACCTGTCGTGGCTACCAGTCCATGACCTTCCTCAAGGCTTACGCCGACCGGGCCGAGGCCGCCATGGACCGGAAGCAGACACCCGTGGTGCTCTACTTCGGCGATCTGGACCCGAGCGGCGTTCAGATGTTCGAGGCCGCCCAGCAGACGCTGGAGGATGAACTTGACGTGATCGGCGTGGACTTCATCCGCGTGGGCCTCAACCCCGAGCATGTGGTCGCCCACAACCTGCCCAACAATCCCGACGCGCTGAAATGGACCGACGTGCGGGCCAAGGGCTACGTTAAGCGGTTTGGTGAGATCGCCGTAGAACTGGACGCCCTGCATCCTGCCGTCTTGGAGGCCATGGCCAAGGAAGCCATCGAAGACCAGTTCGATATGGATCTGTTCGAGGAGCAACGCGCGGTCGAGGCCATGGAGCGGGAGCAGATTTCCGCCATCAAGGCCAGAGTCCAGGCCGAGCTGGAAAGTTTGACTAGTCATAAAAATGGGGGGCGGTCATGAGAACCATCGACGTAGCCCTCGACCTCTTCGACGCGCATATCCCCGTGGCCGGTCTGGACGCTACCGGCGTCGTCAAAGTCCCCGTCTCGACCGACCGACGCGCCGTCTGCGCCGCCTTCCGGGATGGGCAACCACATATCCCCGCCGGCGTGCTGGGCAACGGATTGGTCACCATCCGCTTTCACGGGGATGAACCCTACCGTCGCACAGTCGAAGGCATCCGCGCCAGGGACAGTTCTCTGTTCAACCTGCTGGCCCTGCTGCGGAGCCCATCGGGCCATTGGATCGTGCGTTTCCGTGCCCAGGGAAGCGCCGCACCGGCTGGGGAAGTGCTGGCCAGGGATAAGGCCGGCAAGGTGCTGGTCGAACTGCTGGCGGACGGTGATCTGGTTCTGTTCGGCGGCCAGGACGCGCCCGTGTGGCGGCAAGGAAATCTGAAGGCCATTCCCACACTGCCCCATGCGTCGGTGGACCTGCTGCTGGAGGCGGCCAGGTCGGTGAACGAGGCGGCCGAAGTCGAGCCGGAGCCCGTCATCAAAGCCACCTCCGAGGGCGCCACGGCGGAGGCTGCGCCGGCGCCTGAGACGGTGGAAGCGCCACAAGCCGAGGCCCGGCAGGCTGCCCCCGATCTGCCCGACCTGCAAACACCGGCCGGATTCCTGGCCCTGCTTTACCCTGACGCTGCTTTCGACGGCTGGTTGACGTTCTTTACCAAGGCCCCGGACGGGCGGACGGCGACGGCGGCCTTCCCGCGCTCGAAATTGGCCGATGCCGAGAAATGGGCGTTTGCCCAGGCCACGGCCGCCAACGTCTGGCATGGCGTCTGCCTGCGGAAGGAAAAGCCGGCGAAGAATAAGCGGGGCCAGGCCGAGGACGTGATCGCCATTCCGGGTGTCTGGCTGGACCTCGACGTGAAGGGGCCGGGCCATTCCGAACAGAACTTGCCGGCGACTTTCGAGGAGGCCCTCGACTTCCTAGCCTCGCTGCCCCTCAAGCCCACGCTCATCGTCTTCACGGGCGGAGGGCTGCAACCGTACTGGCTTTTCCCGGAACCGATGCGGCTTTCGACGGAAGCTGATTGGAACAGGGCCAAGGCCGTGTCGGAGCGGTGGCAACGCTTCATCATCGCCATGGGCAAGGATCGCGGGTGGAAGTTGGACAACACGTCCGATCTGCCCCGAGTCCTCCGCCTGCCCGGCACGTGGAACCGCAAGACGGACACCCCCCGGCTGGTGACGGTGCCGGCCGAGCATGTGGACCTGACTGCTCGGTATGATCTGGCCGCCGTTGAAGCCGTACTGCCTCCGGTCGAGACGCCCCAGGCCGAACCGAATCACGCCGAGGCCCACGACGACGTGGCCGACGCCGACATCAAGTTGATTCTGCCCAAGTGCGCTTGGGCGCGGCACTGCCGGGACGATGCCGCCGCCCTGCCGGAGCCTGAGTGGTATTCTATCCTGTCCATTCTGGCCCGGTGCAAGGACGGGGCGCGGTTGGCCCATGAGATGAGCAAGGCCCACTCCAAATACAACCCGGCCGAAACCGACGCCAAGCTGAAGCAGGCCATGGACAAGGCCGGCCCCCGAACCTGCGAAAGCATCAAGGCCAACTTCGGCACGTACTGCAATGGCTGCTCTGAACACGTCACCTCGCCCATCGTGCTGGGGAGGCCTTATGCCCGGCGAACCGAAAACTGCCGGCCTGTCGGTTTCGACGATTGCGCTCCGCCTTCTATCTCGCCGGACATCCTTCCTGGCATCCTGCGGGCATTCCCATTGGCCCTGTCCGAATCCATCCAGGTGCCTTACGAGTTGGCCCTCATCAATGCCTTAGGGGCTGTCGCCGTCGCCGCGCAGCGGAAATTCCGAGTCATGGTCAAACCGGGCTACGCCGAGCCGATCAACATCTATGCCTTGTGCGCCCTCCCACCCGGTGAACGGAAGTCCTCGACCGTGGAAGCCTGCAAGCGCCCCCTGGTTGAGTGGCAGGCCGCCAAGCGTCAGGAGATGCGTGACGATATCCGGGACGCGGAATCCGAGCGCAAGACGATAGAAAAGACCATTGAGACGAAGCGAACCAAAGCGGCGGCCGTCACCGACGAAAGCCGCCGGGATATGATCGAGGAGATCAAGCGCATGGAGCGGGCGCTTCCTGAAATCCCGGTTGTGCCCCGCCTGTTGGCCGATGACGCCACGCCCGAAGCTCTGGCCGCCTTGCTGGAACGGCAGGACGAACGGATCGGGATGCTTGAAGCCGAGGGCGGTTTCTTCGACACCCTGGCAGGCCGTTACTCGAACGGCATCCCCAATCTTGACTTGATCCTCAAAGGCTGGTGCGGAGAACCCACACAGGTGGATAGGAAGGGCCGTGATGCCATCTTCCTGAAAAGCCCCCTGCTGACCTTGGTCATCAGCCCGCAACCGGAAATTGTCCAAGGCCTCGCCACACGACCAGGGTTCCGTGGGCGTGGACTGGTCGGTCGGTTCCTGTACATCTTGCCGCAAAGCCGCCTTGGCGGACGGGAAATCGAGACGATCCCTGTTCCGGCAACATTGCTCTATTCCTGGCGTGACACGCTCTTTCGGCTTCTGGAAACGGTATGGGCTGTTGGTGAAGATGGCGAGAAAGCAAGCCATGGGATCGGACTGACTCTCGACGCCCTGGACCTCTGGAAACGCTTCGCCACGTTGGTGGAAGCTGGCCTCCTGCCCGGTGGCGAATTTGAGTATATGAGCGATTGGGCCGGGAAGTTTCCTGGCCAAGCCATCCGCCTTGCCGGCCTGATTCATGTTGCCACGGCTGCCGATCCATTGGCCCCCATCGACTGCAAAACGATGTCCTCCGCCCTGTCCGTCGCTGCCATCCTGGCCGAGCACGCCAAAGCCGCCTATGGGCTCATGGGGTCCGACCCGGCCCAGGAGTGCGCCAAGGCCATCTTACGGTGGATTGAGCGAGATCGGGTGGCAACCTTCACGGCAAGAGATGCGTTGCGGGCTGTCCGAGGACGTTTCCCGACCATGGAAAAGATCATTCCTGGCTTGAACATCCTGGAAGAACGCGCCTTCATTTTTGAGGCGTCGGGCGAATCCCGGAGGGGACCTGGCCGGAAGCCGAGCGCGGCTTACATCGTCAACCCGAAGACCTGGGGAGAGGTGTAGCCATGGGCTTTGCTGAAAATTGGACACGCATTGCTGACGCTCCCCATCATCCGACCCTAAAGGACAAATTGGACACAATGGACACAATTCAGGGGCAGACCTCGCCCCGAGGCAATTCTGTCCATACTGTCCATATTGTCCATAAGGATTCTATCCGGGAAGACTTGAGCAAGGGGGCTTCGGCCCCCCACACCGGCCTGGAGTGGGGCACCTGTCCGCCCGAGTTAGACGCCGACAAATACGGCAGTCAATGGGCCGCCTTTGATCTGGCGGACCTCGCCAAGCTCTACGGGATGCGGATCGTCCGTGCCGGCGAGCGCATCCTCGCTACCTACCCCCCGGCGTTCGACCCCGAGTTGATCGCCTATGCTTCCGAACTGCTGTCCGAGGCCCGGACATATCTGGCCGCCCATCTGGACAAGCTGCCCGTCCTGGAACCGGCCGAGGCCGCGACCGCCATCAAGGAGATCATGCGCCAGCACAAGGGGCTTCGGTTTTGTCGCGGCGACGATGGGAGCCGATGGCCGCTGTACCCGAAGACATGGAGCGCCGGGCAGAGGGCGACCGTGCAAGCACTGTGGTTCGCTGCTGGTGATGCTCTTGACCACGACAACTTCGAGGAGATTGACCGATGACTTCATATCCCTGTCCCGCCTGTGGAGGCGAGGCTGTCCTCTGTTCCTGTGATGCCCTGCCCGTGGAAGACCAGCGGCGGCTGGTGGATGCCCTGAAGCATGACTTCCGCGATGTGGATCACGCCGTCGATGTGGCCATCGAGACATGGGAGGCCCGCAACCTGCTCCACACTGCCGCCTTCGAGTACGTGCTCGAAAATGGATCTGACGACGTACGTGATGCCCTCCGGTCGGCATTCCGAAAGTGTTTCGGCGTTCAGGCCGATGGCTACGGGCCAAATGGGGAGCGGTATTTCTCCATCGAGACGGTGGCCAAGGTCTTGGGCCTGACGGTGGAGGAGACGGAGGCCAAGGCCAGGAAGTGGCTGGGGCCGGATGCCCTGAATCCGCGTGATGACATCAGCTGGGTGAACTAGGGGGGGCAGCATGAGCAGTCTTCCCCGCACAGCCCCCCCACCCGGGTCAGCGATCTGGATAGCGGAGAGGGATAACCCCCTCCCCTGTGCCCTCCCGAGCGCGAACGGGTCCCCCGATGTCTGTAGTACCTACCGCGAAAAATTTTTTCGATTTCCACATGGAGGAGATCATGCCCAAGAAATCAAAGCCTGCCGTTCCCGGCTTCGACGGTCCCAGGAAGACGGCGCTGGAATCCATCCGCCTATTCTGCCTCGGCTGCATGGGCGGTGCCCGGTCCCTGGTGGCCGAGTGTCCGTCTGAGGATTGCATCTTCTACCTGTACAGGTCCGGTGCCATCGAGCCGGGCGCATCCCGGCGGTTGCTCAAGGTCATCCGCTCCTACTGCGACGCCTGCGCCCCTGGTGGCGACGTGGCCGGTTGCACGGCCGGAAAAATATATCTGGACCTGTCGCCGTGTCCGATCTGGCCATTTCGGTCTGGCCGGTCACCGTACTATTCGGCCGAGGCCCGGGAACAACGACGGACGCGGGCAATTTCCTTGTTCGGGAGCGCCACACAGGAAGCCGATTCCGCCCCCAGGATCGACGAGACCTGGGCGGGTGGAACATCTGGTCGTCCCGCCGTCAGCGGGCAATAAAAGGAGCTATCGCTATGGGTAAAATACAGGTTGTGAAGACCGGCCGGCCGAGCGGCTACTCGCCGGATGTGGCGGACACGATTTGCCAGGAGTTGATGGCCGGCAAGAGCCTTCGGGAGATTTGCGCCATGGAGGGTATGCCGGGGGCCTCGACGGTCTTTCGGTGGTTGCAGGAGCATTCCGAGTTTCAGGACGGCTATGCCAGAGCACGGGAGATGCAGGCGGATATCCTGGCCGACGAGGTGATCGAGATCGCGGACACGGAACCGGACCCGAACAGGGCGCGGGTGATGATCGACGCCCGAAAGTGGCTGGCCAGCAAGCTACGGCCGAAAAAGTACGGGGACCACTTGAAACTGGATCACACCGTCGAGAGCAACCCGGGCATTCAGGTCACGCTCTCTTTCGGACCAACCCCCGAGCAAGCCGTCCTCGACGTTGAACCCGAAAAGCCGGCGCTGCCATCATGAACGCGACTGAACGCCGCGAACTTGCCCAGGCCGTGCTGGCCCTGGAAGTCCTCGAAGGCCAGCTATCCACTATGGCGGATGGTAACCGGCCGGTGCCGGCGCTGAACGTCCAGGGTGTGGCGTACCTGCTGGGGCTGACCGTCGAGCGCCTGGGGCGTGTGGCGGGGAATCGGGAAGAGATGCCAGCGTAGGCGCCGCCGATCTGGGAGCGGAACGCGCGCGTGCGCGAGGGAGTGGTGGCAACTTCCTGGTTCTTTAATGGTTCGGGTGCAGCAAATGCACGGGTGGGGTGCACCAGATGCACGGGTCGAGCCAGCAAGCTGGTCACAAAAACTCACGTTGGCGGGCGTGACCTCCTTCAGAAAACCTCAGTCGCCGGCCATGGGGTCGGACCTCACAAAACCCAACATCTGTGTGCCGATACGGCGGCTGCGAGGGAAAACTAGGGATGGTGGGCATGGTGCCAAACCTGAAAAAACCTGAGATCGTTCGCTCGTGGCTGGACTTGCTACTTGGGAAAACTTGTACCCCGTGCTGGCGTCGTATTGATAAATATTGAGATCGTCACGGCGCCTATAAACCTGTCAAAACCTGTCATCCCGGGGTGGGGCGGCCGTCCCCTGGTTCGCGGTACGCACCCTAGTTCGCACAAATTCCCTCGCGCGAGAGTGCGCACCGCGCACACCGAATCGAACAAGTTCATGTCCCCGGAAGGCAGGAGGGACGCGGCTTTTCGGCGGCGCTGGTTCGATTTTGCGCGGTTTTGTGCGCGGTGTCCCCTCCACGCGAGCGCGAGGAACGGGGCCGGCGAAGATTTCACGCAGTTAATCACGCGATGACGCCTCGCGCGCGTGAGGCTGCGGACTTTCTGGCCAAGTTGCTCGAGTATGCCGTATTTCTTGGGTATTGGAAAAAACAACGCGCACTGTTAAAAAGTTAAGTTGACGGATGCGGGTTGGATGGACATTTTGGCAGAAAAAGGGCCTCCACAGTGAGTATTCGCTGTATAATAGCAGAACGTATTCAAGCCGAATCTGAAAGAAGAGGACTTGATTACAGGACCCTCGCTGAATTAGCCGGGCTCGATCTATCTATTATTCAAGGTTATATTCGTGCAGAAAGACAGCTTGTTCTTGTTGAAATAAAAAGTATATGCGATGCATTTGGTATTAATACTTTGAGCTTTCTTTCTGCAAATTACACTGTTCCAGCTGTTAGATACAGGCTTGAACGAAAAGCGTGCCGTAAAATTGTTCAAAAAATTGAGAATGCACTACAAATTATTATAGACTACTTGCATTCTCCAGAAGAATCATTTGTCAAAAGACCGGATATCGAATTCAATGATCGAAATATATTGCTAGCAATGGCAGCAAAAATGGCTGATGCTGTAAAAAAAGAGTATGGCAACAAAATTGAAGAAGTGTACGAAAAACTTAATTTGCCAATTGTATCGTGCAGTAATGATAGTTTTGAAGCTTTTCTTTTTGCGTCAGGACAGAAGTATGTGGTTTGCTGTAGCAACGTAAAATCAGAAGTTAGAATTCACTTCTCACTTGCGCACGAACTGTGCCATTATTTGTTTGATAAAAATGTTATGAATGATGTAGATGAGTGTATATCATTTTATTCAGACACTATACCGCTGGGCGCGGAGCGTGAATTTTTTGCAACTAAATTTGCACAGTTTTTTTTAATACCGTTTTCTCGCTCAGAAAAATGGGCTATAAGGTGGCCATATATTGATCATAACGATTTGGCACAAGCTTTGGTAGAGGGACGGTGTAGCGTAGAAGTTGCCATAAACTCAATATATGATCAATTGGGATTGAGAAAACAGTTCAGACATTCATATAATGCAATAAAATATGCCCTCCAGGAGCTTGACAAAATCCCTCCATTCTCTGGAATTCGTAATTTCCTTTGGCAACAAGAACTGCTGTTAAGGGAAATACTTGACGATAGGTCTGAAGATTTTTCACCTGATATATTGACTGAATTGCGACAAACGTTACTATCCGGGAAGATGTCACCGTGCCAGTTATTTTAGATTCATGCTTCATAGCTGAAATGCATCGTCTCGCAAGCACTTGTGAGTTTATTGAATGGATAAAAGAATATTTAGATGAAGATTGTTATATATTTAAAAGGCAATATTCATTGTCACCGTGTAATGGAATGCCACATCCATGCGCTGACCTTCATCAGTTCCTAAGTGATGAAGATGCCATAATATTAATCAATCAACATTCAAAAGCACAGCATTTAAATAGAATATATAATCTACAGTCAAAAAAAGATATCTTTGACTTAATGGCTGTACTATATGCTTTGAACTCAGAAGAGAAAACAAAAATTTTTTCATCTGATAGGCGTGTGCTTATTGTTTGCAAGTGTCTTGATATTGATCATGCATGTTTGAAAAAAGTTTTCTTTGATGTGATGGAGATGTCTGGCGTTAACTTTTTTATAGAAAATTATTTTAACACTGATTTTATGCTGAATCCAAACGAATTGAACCCATTTGTAAGCTTTTATAAAAATAGTCGATGCAATGATTGTTCACAAAATCCATGTGATTTCAGTAAGATTATACCTATAAACCCCCATGATAAAAGCACTGGCTTGGGTTAAGCCTGTCCTACAGGGGTAGGACGGATTGGACAACATTACAGTTTTTTGGGACCGGGAAAAGAGCGGCCGGATCATCTCATCCGCAAGTTCACATACTCCAAGACCAATTCCCGCATATGGTAGAAGGACGGTACGTCCAGCCCTCGCTGGTAAAGCTCCCGGGCTAGGTCATGGAGATCGACCTTCCTCAGTGCGGCGACGGCGGCGAGGTGGAACTCGTACATGCCCTGCCGGGGGACGGTAAGCAACGGTTTAGGCATGGTGGGCTGGTAGCAGGCCGAGGTCCAGGAGGTCTACCTTTTTGGCAGGACGTGGGCACCTGAAAAGTCGCAGGTGTAGTCGCAGGCTGCGCCCCCCCAAAAAAAACGCGTCGGGGTGACACCACGGTTACACCTGAAAAAGGGCCGGTGCTGCTGACAATCGACTGACACCTGAAATAGGGCGGGCGCTATGGGAGTGCTACACCTGAAAGGGCCAGGGGGCCGGGCGTGCTGGCCGGATGTCGATTGACGAAATATCGTCAGCGCGTGGCGCGGGCCTGGACGACGGCGTGCGCGCCGTGTGCGGAAATCGGACGCGGGAGAGGTTATGGGCGAGGGTAGGGGAGGCAGCCCAGGGATTGTTTTTCGGGGTATATTTCGGGGTATTCTGAAAAATAGAATTTATTTTTATATGCTATTACAGTGTGATAGTGTTAAATTTTGAGTCCCCCCTTCGCACCATTTTATAGTCCAGGACGGTCCGATAAAGGCCGAAACCACCTGGAAACATTAACTAAGCCGGGCTAGCGATAGTCCGGCTTAGTCTTTTTACGTCCGTTGACATCCACGTCCAAGGGCAGAGGCGTTTCCCCGCTACAAGCCGTCGTGGATCACCCCATGCGCCTTCGCTCGCCGTCACGGCCGCTTGGTGACCGACAATCTGTTTTGCAGCACACCGTTGACGATATAAAATTTAACCTGATAGGTCTTCGCACGACTGACAATGGCGGCGTTCGCATCCATGACGTCTTCAAGTACATCAACAAGAATTGTATTCCCTGGATTGATCCTTATTTTTTGAATGCGGCGAACATTCAAGCCTGTTTCCCAAACAAAGACTGTCGCATTGTGATCCATGCAGATGTCGATGAAGGAACCATTCATTGCCGGATCGCCACCGCCGACTTCGAAGAGTTTGATCGTAGACCCTGTCTGCGAGTACTCCACCCGGTAAAAGGCTTGCACGGCACCAAGAACGGATATCCTGTCCGTTTCCGGCGCAGCGAAGCGGTCGACGGCCAAGACCTTGTATGGCGCCGCAAGCAAGGTGCAAAAAACGCAGAGCACGACGCTGGCGCATGCAAAGGGTGTCTTCGGCATGTGTCGCTCCAGGGTATACCGTTGTCCCGCCAGCCTTCGAACCGCATCCTCCACGACCTGCCGCACGCTGTGGGCTTGTACACCGGATCGGCTTGGTCGGTCTGGCTCCCACGATGCTAGCATGGCCGGCGCACGTTGACTATCCAAAAGCCGTATGGCGGAGGTTGTGCCCGCATCCGAAACGGCCTTGCGGACAGTGGCAGGGTCCCGGGAGTATTGGCGCGCTGCTGGGTGAACCTGAGGGAACGCTTGGGCAGTGACACCGAAGGCCTTTTCATTCGGTGCGGCCTTGTCTATTTTGCGTGGCAGCCGCTACGACGCGACCGAATTTTTGACGCACACGCGAAAGGAACCCGCCTATGAAAATCGGATGCATCGGACTGGGACGCATGGGCAGTGGCATGGCCGCCAATATCCTCAAGGCCGGCCATGAGGTGATCGTCTTCAACCGCACCCCGGCCAAAGCCGCACCCTTGGCCGCGCTGGGTGCCAAAGTGGCGCCCCGGATCGCCGACGCCTGCCAGGTGGAGGCCGTGATCACCATGCTCGCCAATGACGAGGCCGTTCGCGAGGTGGTCTACGGCGACGGTGGTGTGCTGGCGAGCTTGCCAAAGGGCGCGGTGCATATTTCCTCAAGCACGATCAGTGTGGCCTTGGCAAAGCAGCTCGCGGCCGATCACGACCAGGCCGGTCAGGGTTTCGTGGCCGCGCCGGTGTTCGGCCGGCCGGACGCGGCCGCCGCGGCCAAGCTTTTTGTCGTCGCCGCCGGCCGGCCGGGGACCATCGAAACGGTCAAGCCCGTGTTCGCGGCCATCGGCCAGCGGACGTTTGTCGTGGCCGAACGCCCCGAGGCCGCCAATCTCGTCAAACTCAGCGGCAATTTCCTGATCGCCTCGGTCATCGAAACCCTGGGCGAGGCCATGGCCCTGGTGAGCAAGGGCGGCGTGGACAAGGCCCAATACCTCGATATCCTGACGTCCACGTTGTTTGGCGCCCCGGTCTACAAGACCTATGGGACGCTGCTTGTGGAGGAAGCCTTCGAACCGGCCGGCTTTGCCGCGCCGCTCGGCCAAAAGGATATCCGGCTGACCCTGGCGGCCGCCGAGGCCCTCAACGTGCCGCTGCCCATGGCCAGTTTGCTGCGCGATCGTTTTCTGGCCTTGCTGGCCCACGGCGGCGCATCCCTCGACTGGTCGGCCATGGGGCGCCTGGCCGCAGTGGATGCAGGCGAAGCCGAATATTAGGTAGGGGCTAAGCGGTCCGCTTTCAGGGAGATACGCCTCCGGCGGCCAAAGGGCGTGGCCCTTTGCCATCCCAGCCGATGTGAGCACCGGCCCGATAGGCCGTGGTGTCGTGGGGAATCGTATGGCCGCATGGCCCAAAAAAAGGCTCATGTCCGTGGATTTTCTGCGCGGCCTGGCCATTGCGGGTATGATCGTCGTCAACAATCCCGGCGACCGGCTCCATGTCTTTGACCAGCTGCGCCATGCGGTCTGGGACGGTTGCACCGTGGCCGACGGCATTTTCCCCGTCTTTTTATTTTTGGTAGGGGTGTGCGTGGCCCTGGCCGTGGACCGGGACGCGGTTCGGGCCGGAGAGGCCGGGTTTTTCTGGGCCAAGGTCGTCAGACGCACGGCCGTCCTGTTTCTGCTCGGCGTGCTCGAAAACGTCTATTTGCACGTGCAGCTCGAACATCTGCGCATCCCGGGCGTGTTGCAGCGCATCGCCGTGGTCTACCTGGCCACGGTCTGGCTCCACGTGCGCCTGGGCAACCGGGGCGTCGTCACCACGATCGTGACCGTGCTCGTGGGCTACTGGCTGCTGTTGGTGCTGGTCCCGGTGCCTGGGCTGGGGCGCCCGAGCCTTGCTTCGGACGTCAATCTGGAGGGCTGGGTCGATCAGCTGCTGCTGCGGGGCCACATCTGGAGCCGGGGCACGACCTGGGACCCGGAAGGGGTGCTCTCCACCCTGCCGGCCATGGCCTTGGGCGCCATCGGCCTGCTGTCCGGCCGGTGGCTGCGCGCCGGAGGCAGACGCACCTTCCTGGCCTTCGGGCTGGGCCTGATCCTGATGGGGTGCGGGCTTGGCTGGGGATTGTCCTTCCCGCTCAACAAGTCCTTGTTCACGAGCTCGTTCGTCCTGACCATGGGCGGGCTTGCCCTGGTGCTGCTCGCGGCCGGCCATGGCGCACTCGACGGACGTGCCCCGGTCGTCTGGGCCAAACCGCTGGTCATCCTTGGCACCAACCCCTTGACCCTCTACGTCGTGGCCTCGTTTGCGGCCTCGACCCTGCGCCATATCAAGCTGGCCGGCGGCCCGGGCGGCACGATCAACGCCCAGGTCTTCCTCTACCGCATGCTCTTTGGCGGCTGGCCCCAGAATGCCTGGACGTCCCTGGCCTGGGCCGTTCTTTTTCTCGTGGCGCTTTTTCCGCTGGCCTGGCTGCTCTACGCCCGGCGTCTCGCCATCCGAGCCTAAGCGACCGTTTGCCGGAAGCGGCCGCCGGTTGGACGGCCGCTTCCAGTACGGTGCGGCTTATTTTTCCCGGGCAAAGGGCCAGGCCATGACCCCGCCTTCCATGACCGTCACGTTGGTGTAGCCGTTCGCCCGCAGCACCCGCTCGGCCTCGTAGCCGCGCATGGACACCTTGCAGTAGGCCACGATGGGGGCGTTTTTGTCCGCCGGCAGATCGCCCAGGCGCTTGCGCAGCTGCCCCAGGGGAATGAGCGTCTCGCCCACGCCCAGGCGCATGGCCTCGAACTCCTTGGGCCCGCGCACGTCGAGCAGGAACGGCTTGTTCCCGTTGTCCAGACGCGCCTTGACCGCAAGGCTCGTTTCGCCGTGCATGAGGCCCCGGCGCTTGTTTTGCAGGATGTGGGCCGTGGCGATGGCATGGTCGATGGCCAGGGAGTAGGGCGGCGCGTAGGGCAGGTCGGCCATGGCCACGTCGTCGACGGTCAGCCCGCCCAGGATGGCCATGGCCATTTCCGCCACCTGCCGGTTGACGTTGCCCGCGCCGATGCACTGAAAGCCGAGGATCTTGCCCGTGGCGGCGTCGGCCACGATTTTGGAGATGACGAGCTTGGCCCCCATGAAGCCGGGCTTGTCCGGGCTGGCATTGATGGCCGTGACCACGTCGAAGCCGGCCTGCTTGGCCCGAAATTCCGACAGGCCGGTGGAGCCGGCGCCGAAGTCGAACACCTTGCAGATGCCGCTGCCGATGGTGCCGGGGAAGGTGGCCACATCGCCCAATACGGCGTTTTCACCGGCCACCCGGCCTTCCAGGTTGGCCAGATCGCCGAAGGGCGCGTGCATGGACTTGCCGGTCAGGCGGTTTTGCACCTCCACGCAGTCGCCGGCCGCGTAGATGTCGGGATCGGAGGTGCGCATGTGGGCGTCGGTGACCAGGGCTCCGGTCGCGCCGAGCGCAAGCCCGGCCGCCTTGGCCAGGTCGGTGTTGGGCACTACGCCGATGGCCATGACGAGCAGGTCGCAGGGGAGCTCCCGGCCGTCGGCCAGCTTGGCGCCGGTCACGGCCCCGTTTTGGCCGAGGATTTCCGCGATACCCACGCCGGTAAGAAGGGTCGCGCCCTTGGCCCGGGCGTGGTTGGCCACGAGCATGGCCAGTTCGGGATCGAGAAAGGTCAGAATTTGCGGCAGGGCCTCGACCACGGTCACGGACAGACCGGCCGTGACCAGGGCTTCGCAGGCTTCCATGCCGATGAGCCCGCCGCCGACGATGACCGCCTTCTTGCCTTTATTGGCGGCGGCCAGGGCGCGCAGTTTGTCGGCGTCCTCGAGGCTGGCCAGGGTGGCGACGCCGGAGACGTCCCGGCCGGGGATGGCCGGCATCCGGGGCTTGGCGCCGGTGGCCAGGATGAGTTTGTCATAGGGTAAGTTGCCGGTTTCGCCGGTCTGGAGGTTTTTCCAGGCCACGGTGTGCTTTTCCCGGTCAATGGCCGTGACCTCGGTATTGACCAGGGCGGCCACGCCCTTGGCGCCGGCGAAAAAGCCCGGATCGCGCACCACGCCGGCCGGCGTGGCCAGGAGCGCGTCGCGGGAGCCGACCTCGCCGGACACGTAGTAGGGGTAGCCGCAGGAGGCCATGGACAGTTCCGGGGCCTTTTGCAGGAGCGTGACTTCGGCCTCTTCGTCCAGGCGTTTGGCACGGGCGGCGGCCTTGGGGCCGGCGGCGGTGCCGCCGATGACGACAATGCGTTTCGTGGACATGGTGAGTCTCCTTTGCGTTGGCGCAGGGGCGCGGGGTTATCGGTCCGGCCCGGCGACGGACAGTGGCGGTTGCCGCCCGCGATCCGGCCGGGATGCAGTGCCCTGGCCACGGGATCTTTCGGCGTGGCCAAATTCGGATACAGTTCATACCGTAAATTAAAATGTCCGGCAACTCCCTTGTGCACACTTTTCCCGGTCGGTGGGGAAAAGCGCGTGCATGCTATCCCGCGCCCACAGGGATGAAAAGCTGCCGCCCCAGGTCAAGAATACGATGACGGTCTGCAATGCCAACAGGTTGACTCGCAGGACCGGCGCAGTGTGTGCCGCTCCGATCGTTTGCTGGCCGACCAAGCGAAAATCGTTCACTGCTTCCGGCGAGACACGCGGCCGGAGCTGGCCGTGCCCGGGACCTTCGAGCGGTTTTTCTGGTTAATGCTATTAATCATTTTTGGGGGCCAGGAAAGGGCTGCCGCCGCCGGTGCTGCTGGGAAATTTGCGCGCGCAGCCGGGAGAAGGGCGAAAAGCCCTTGACGGGGGCATGCAACTTTGTTGCATTGCCCGGCGTGGTCGAAAAACCACAAAGGAGTCGCCATGAAGCGTGTGTCGTTGTTGCTCTTGGGCTGCGTGCTCGCCCTGGCCGTGCCGGCCCAGGCCAAGTTGCTCGTCGCGGTGAGCATCGCCCCCCAGGCGTATTTTCTCAAACAGATCGCCGGGGATCGGGCCGAGGCCCTGGTCATGGTGCCGGCCGGCGCCGATGCCCACACCTATGAGCCCAAGCCCCGCCAGCTCGCCGCCCTGTCCGGCGCGGCCCTCTACTGCGGCGTGGGCATGGATTTCGAGGCCGCCTGGCTGCCCCGGTTCGCCGCCGCCAATTCGAAAATGGCCATAGTCCATACCGACGCCGGCATCCAAAAGATGCCCATGGTCGCCCACGAGCATGAGGAACACGAAGCGGACGCCGGCAAGGAAGCCGAGCACGAGCACGAAGCGGGCGAGCCCGATCCCCATGTCTGGCTGTCGCCAAAGCTTGCCAAGGTGCTCGGCGCCACTATGCGTGACGCCCTGATCAAGGCCGATCCCGAAGGGCGCGACGCCTACACGGCCGGTTACGAACGCTTTGCCGCCTCTTGCGACGCCTTGGCCGCCGGCATACAGAAGCGCTTTGCCGATCTGCCGGCCGGGCCCCACAAATTCATGGTGTTTCATCCCTCCTGGGGGTATTTCGCCCGGGACTTCGGGCTGACCCAGGTGCCCATCGAGCAGCTCGGCCACGAACCCGGCCCCAAGGCCCTGGCCGCCCTGATCACCGAGGCCCGGAAGGACGGCGTGAAGGTCATTTTCGTGCAACCGCAGATGAGCGCCAGCCAGGCCCAAACCCTGGCCGCGTCCATCGGCGGGACCGTGGCGCCCCTGGACCCCCTGGCCGGGGACTGGGCCGACAACCTCATGGCCGCTGCCAAGGCCCTGCGCCAGGGGCTGGCAACAAGCGGGGAGAACAAGTGACGCAATCCGTCGTCGCCATCCGCGACCTGACGTTCGGGTACCATGGTCAGACCGCTCTTGACCGGGTCAGCCTGGACGTGGCCCCGGGCGAACGCGTGGCCGTGCTCGGCCCCAACGGTGGCGGCAAGACCACCTTGCTCAAGTGCATTCTGGGCATCCTGCGCCCCCAGTCCGGCAGCATCAGCGTGTTCGGCGATCCGCCGGGCCGCCACAGCGAGCGCATCGGCTACGTGCCCCAACGCCTGGAAGGCGCGGCCGAACGCAAGGATTTGCCCATCCGGGTCCTCGACGTGGTGCTCATGGGCCTGCTCACGGCCGGGTGCCATGGTTTTCGCTACGGCCGCGAGGCCGTGCACCGGGCCAAGGCCGCCTTGGACCAGGTCGAGATGCTGCCCCTGACCGAGCGCCGGTTTTGCGAGCTTTCGGGCGGCCAGAAGCAGCGGGTGCTCATTGCCCGGGCCCTGGTCTCCGAGCCGGGCCTGCTCATCCTCGACGAACCCACGGCCAGCATCGATCCCCAGGGGAAATTCTGCCTCTACGAGGTCCTGGCCCGGGTGGGGCGGGGCGTGACCACGCTGGTGGTCAGCCACGACCTCAGCATCCTGGCCGCCGGGGTCACGGCCGTGGCCTGCGTCAACGGCCGCCTGCTCCATGCCGCCGAGCCCCGGCTGACCCAGGAGATGGTCGACCTGCTCTATGGCGTGCACCAGCCGACCTGCCCCCTGGATGCCTACCTGCGCCGCATGCCCCCGGAGCTCACGGGCTTTACGCCGACGGAGCCGTTATGATCGAGGCCCTGAGCCTGCCTTTCATGCAGCATGCCGTTGTGGCGGCGGTGCTGGCCGCCGTGTGCTGCGGCGTGGTGGGGACGTTGATCGTGGCCAACCGCATGGTCTTTCTGACCGGCGGCGCGGCCCATGCCGCCTACGGCGGGGTGGGGCTGGCCTCTTTCCTGGCTCTGCCCGTGCTGCCGGTCACCGTGGCCTTCACCGTGGCCGCCGCCTTGGCCATGGCCGCCATCACCCTGCGCCATGTCGAAGACACGGATACGGTCATCGGCGTGCTGTGGGCCGCCGGCATGGCCTGCGGTATCATTTTGCTCGACCTGACGCCGGGCTACAAACCTGACCTCATGAGCTACCTGTTCGGTAGCATCATCACCGTGCCCGTGGCCGACTTGTACGCCCTGGCCGGGCTGGCCGTGGTCCTGGTCGCGGTCACGTTGCGCTACTACCACGGCTTCGTGGCCATGGCCTTTGACCGGGAATTCGCGGCCGTGCGCGGGGCGCCGGTCACCTTTCTGCACTACCTGCTGACCGCCCTGTCCGCCGTGGCCGTGGTGTTGCTCATCCGGGTGGCTGGGCTGATCCTTATCATCGCCCTGATCTCGGTGGCGCCGAGCCTGGCCATGCGCCGGGCCGGTTCCCTGGGCCGGGCCATGGTCGGGGCTACCGTGCTCAACCTGTTTTTCTGCCTGTCCGGCCTGGCCCTGGCCTACCGCTTCGACCTGACCTCGGGCGCGGCCATCATCGCCGTGGCGGCCACGGTCTTTTTCTTGTCCCTGGGCCCGACCTGTTCCTGCAAGCGGGGACGGACCTAGGACGTCGCCATGGACGACACGCCACGCAACGCGGTCGCGGACCTGCTTGCCCGGGCCGGCATCGAGGCCACGCCCCTGCGCTTGCTAGTGGTCGAGGTCCTGGATCAGGCCGGGGTTGCCCTGGCCGCCGCCGACATCCTTTCCCGGGTGCGCCGGCGTCACGATCTCAACAAGGTCACCCTGTACCGCATCCTGGATTTGTTCGTGGCGAGGGGCCTGGCCCTGCGCCACAGCAGCGGCGAGCGGGCCAAGCGCTACTGCCTGGGTTCCCGATTTGCCTCCAAACCGCACTGCCATGCCCATTGCCTGCGCTGCGGTCGGACCTTATGTTTACCCGTGGCCGAGGGGCTCGTGAATCTGGAGGCGTTGGGGCCGGATTTGCCCCTGGCTGTCACCGGAGTGGAAGTGCGTATCGACGGCGTGTGTGCCGCCTGCGCCGCCAAGGCCCGGGCCAAGGGCCCTTCGGTTGACGCAAAAAGGGGAAAACCCTAAGGGAACGCCGAAGCCGACGCGCATCCGGCCGCGTTCCGGCAGCGAAATGACCGGCCGTTACCGGCAATTCCGCCGGATTTTCCCCGCAGCTCTGCAAACGAACAACCTGTGCCGCCGTCCGGGGCTTGGACCGGCGTGCCTCAAGGAGACGACCATGGCGTACGACATCCGTCTGGTGAAACTGATCAATGGCGAGACCGTGCTTGGCAAATGGGACGAAGCCGAGGGCAAGCTCAAGGACGTGGCCCTGCTCCAGACCATCCCGGCCCAGCAGGGCGTGCAGATGCTGCTTTTGCCCTTCGGCTATCCCTTCGAGACCGAGGTCGGCGGCGATGTGTCCCTGACCCACGTGCTCTACGAATACAAGAAGTGCCCCGAGGAACTCAAAACCCGCTACATGGAAGCCACGAGCAACCTGACCCTGTCCACGCCCGGCGACCTGCGGACCCTGTCCGACCTGGCCGGCAAGGGCAACATCTCCTCGCTGCTCAAGAAATAGCCTTTCCGTCGTGCGACGGAGCGCGCGGACCGGTTTCGCCGGTTTCCCGCGCCCAGGTCCTTTCCCGGGCCGTCCGACCGTGTGTCGGACGGCCACGGCGCCATGTTGTCGCCGTCCCCATCCCGCCAGGGCCGCCCAACGCGCGGCCGGAGACCCGCATGCGTGAACTGATTGCCTGGATGCAAAAACCCACCCAGTACCGGGGCACCGAATGGGGCAGCCTCGTCAAGGACCCGGCCACGGTTCGGGTCCGGGCCGCCTTGGCCTTTCCGGACCTCTACGAGGTCGGCATGTCCTATGTGGGCGGGCGCATCCTTTACGAAGCCGTCAACCGCGTCCCGGGGCTGGCCGCCGAGCGCGTGTTCACCCCCACCGACGAGGTGGCGGCTCTCTTGCGCGAGCGCGGCGCGCCGCTTTGCACCCTCGAATCCGACACGCCCCTGGCCGCGTGCGATATCGTGGCTTTTCATCTGACCCACGAGCTGTGCTACACCAACGTGCTCTACATGCTCGATCTGGCGGGCATTCCCTTGCGCGCTGCTGACCGGGGCGAGGCCGGACCGCTCGTCATTGCCGGCGGCGGCTGCGCCTTTAATGCCGAGCCGGTGGCGCCCTTTTTCGACGTCATGGTCCTCGGCGACGGCGAGGACGCCTTACCGGTCCTCATGGAAGCCGTGGCCGCGGCCAAGGACGAGGGGATTTCCCGCCGCGAGCTGCTTGCGCGCCTGATCGCCATCCCGGGCGTCTACGTGCCCGCCTTTTTCGAGGTCGGCCCGGACGGGGCCGTGCATCCGCTGCTCCCCGGCTACGAGCGGGTCGAGAAGGCCATTGTGCCCGATCTCGATACGGCCCCGTTTCCCACCCGGCAGGTGGTGCCCTTTGCCCAGGCCGTGCACGACCGGCTGGCCGTGGAGATCGCCCGGGGCTGCACGCGCGGCTGCCGGTTTTGCCATGCCGGCATGATCTACCGGCCGGTGCGCGAACGCAGCCTGGAACGGCTGTCCGAGCTGGTCGGCCAGGGGCTCACCTGCACGGGCTACGAGGAGCTTTCCTTCCTGTCGCTGTCCACCGGGGATTTTTCCGCCCTGGAGAGTCTTTTTGCCCAGAGCATCGACCGCTGCCGCCGGGAGCAGGTGGCGGTATCCTTGCCCTCGCTACGGGCCGGGACCCTGTCCGACTCCATCCTGTCCATGATGGCCGGCATCCGCCGCACCGGCGCGACCGTGGCCCCCGAGGCCGCCAGCCAGCGCCTGCGTGACGTCATCAACAAGGGCATTTCCGAGGAGGACATCCTCACCCATGCCCGGCGGCTGTTCGACCGGGGCTGGCAGCAGGTGAAGCTCTATTTCATGATCGGTCTGCCGACCGAAACCGAAGAGGATGTCCGGGCCATCTTCGAGCTGGCCAAAAAGGTCCTGGCCCAGGCGCCCCCCGGCACCAAGCGTCTGCAAGTCACGGCCGCCATCTCGCCTTTCGTGCCCAAGCCCCACACCCCGTTCCAGTGGGCGGCGCAAATTTCCCTGGACACCATCCGCGAACGGGTTGGGATGCTGCGCGACCTGTTCGCCTCCGACCGCCGGCTGACCCTGCGCTGGCACGAGCCGGAAATGAGCTTTCTGGAGGGCGTGTTTTCCCGGGCCGGCCGGGAGCTGGCGCCGTTTATCGAAGCGGCCTACCGGGAAGGCGCGCTTTTTTGCTCCTGGGTGGACCGGTTCGATCTGGCCCCGTGGCTGCGGATCTTCGAGGCGGCGGGGCTCGATCCGGCAAGCTGGCTGGCCGCCCGGGACGTGGACGGCCCGCTTCCCTGGGAGCATCTTTCGTGCGGTGTCTCGACCGCCTACCTGCGCCGGGAACGGCAAGCCGCCCTGGAGGGCCGGGTGACCGGCGATTGTCGCTACGGCGCCTGCACGGGCTGTGGCGTGTGTAACCACGGGAGCCGCCAATCCCCCCTGGCCGCGCCGGCCGGGTCCGTTTTCCCCCGGATCAACCGCGAGGCGCCTGAACGCGAGGCCGTGGCCGCGCCGCCTGCCCCGCCCCGGGAGGACATGACCGTCAAGGCCGTGCATTTGCGGGTCTGGTTCGCCAAGACCGGCGGCGCCGTGTATCTGAGCCAGCTCGAACTGGGGCGGGTGTTCGAACGGGCCTTGCGCCGGGCCGGGCTCAAGCCCAGCTTCTCCGCCGGCTACCATCCCTTGCCACTCATTTCCTTTGGCCGGGCCTTGCCGGTCGGGATGTCCAGCCGGGCCGAATGGCTGGCCCTTTTCCTGCGCGAAGCGGTCACGCCCGACGAGTTTGCCATCCGGCTCAACCCCAACCTGCCGGACGGCCTGACCGTGCTGGCCGCCGATCCTCTGCCCCAGGGGCGCAAGGTGGCCCAGCCCGTGCTCGAATCCTTTGCCCTGACCGTGCCGGACACCCTGGCCGGGTCGTGCCTGGACGCCTGGCGCGCCGTGGAGGATGCGGCGGAACTGCCGGTGGTGTGGGACTCGAAAAAAGGCCCGCGCCGCCTCGACGCCAAGCCGTTTGTGGCCGCCGTGGCCACGGATGCGGCCACGGCCACGGTCCGCTTCACCTGCCGGTTCGACACTGGCTACGTGAGCCCCTTGCGCCTGGTCGAGGCGGTCTGCCCGGAACTCGTGCGCGGCGACTACGACCTGGTCAAGACCGGGGTGGTCTTGGCCGACGGCGGCACCTTTGGCGTGCTGTATTCAGGATGAACCAGAATTAAGTTCCGCTCGCCCGAAAAATCCTTAAGGTCGTCCAGGCGTGCCGGGGCCGGTCCCGGACGTTGACCAAGGAGCGTTATGACCATGCCGTGGCGATTGTTTTTCGTTTGCCTCATTGCCGTCCTGTGGCTGGCTGCCGCCGGCACGGCCCGGGCCGCCGAGGGCCCCCAAGTGATCCGGCTGCCCAACGGGTTCACCATCATGACCTTGGAGGACAACCGGTTTCCGCTCGTGGCCATGCGGCTGTTCGTGCACACGGGCTCGGGCTACGAAACCGCCAAGCAGGCGGGCTTGAGCCACCTGCTCGAACACATGGTGTTCAAATCCACGGCCAAGCGGCCGGCCGGACAGGTGGCCTCGGATGTGGAGAGCGCCGGGGGCGAGATCAACGCCTCCACGAGCTTTGACGCCACCATCTTCAAGGTGGACCTGCCGGCCGAGCGCTGGCGGCTCGGGCTCGATGTGTTCAAGGACATGATTTACGGCGCCCGGTTCGTGCCCGAGGAGCTGGACTCCGAGCGCAAGGTCGTGCTGTCCGAGCTGTACCGGGGCCGCGACAATCCCGACAGCCGGCTTTTCCAGCTCACCCAGGCCATGGTCTGGCCCGGAGTGGCGTACGGTTGGCCCATCATCGGCTCGCCCGAGACCGTGTCCTCGTTTACATCCCAGGACCTGACCAACTACGTGCGCGAGCACTACCAGCCCCGGTCCATGCTCCTTGTGGTGGTGGGCAAGATCCGGACCGACGAGGTCCGGCGCGATGCCGAGGCCCTGTTCGGCTCGCTCAAAAACGACCGTCCCCTGTCCCCACCCAAGCCGTATGTCCTGCCCGCGCCGGGCAAGGCTCCCAACATCCAGGTGGAGTACGGCCCGTGGAACAAGGTGCGGCTCCAGATCGCGTTTCCCACCCCGGGGATGCGCAGCGCCGAGGAGGCGCCCCTGGAAGTCCTGGCCCAACTGCTCGGCGGCGACGAGACCGGCCGGCTCTACCGGACCTTCAAATACGACAAACGCCTCGTGGACGATCTGGACTGCACGTCCCTCACTCTGGAGCGTGGCGGCTTGCTGCTGCTCGAGGCCACCCTGGACGCGAAAAACGTGGCCGCTTTTTGGAACGGCCTGCTGACGGAGCTTTCCCATCTCAAGGGCGCATCCTTCAGCGACCGGGAGATCGCCCGGGCCAAGCTCGCCATCGAGGATGCGCTCTACGACGCCAAGGAATCCCTGTCCGGCCTGGCCATGAAGCTCGGCTATTTCCGTTTCAACGGCTACGATCCCGACGGCGAGGCCAATTCCTTGGCCGCGGTCAAGCTCGTGGACCACAAGGCCTTGCAATCGGTCATCGACGCCACTTTCCGTCCCGGCTGCCTGAACGCGGCCGTGCTCACGCCCAAGGACGACGAAGCCACGGTCACGGTCAAGGGCCTCGCCGACGCGGCGGCCACGGTCTGGCCCACGCCGGCTCCGGCCCCGAGCGTGGCCGAGACGCCCCAGGGCGAAGTGGCCGCGCCCGAGGTCGTGGATCTGGGCGGCGGGCACACCCTGGTCTTTTTACCGGACAAGACCTTGCCCTATGTGTCCGTGTCTCTGGCTTTAAGCGGCGGTGACGCTCTGCTGGCCAAGGATCGCCAGGGCCTGGCCGAACTCACCGCCAATTGCCTGACCACGGGCACGGCCAAGCTGACCGCCACGGCGCTGGAGGATTTCCTGGCCGACCGGGCCGCCAATCTGTCGGCTTCCTCGGGCCGGGACGGATTTACCGTGTCGGCCAAGTTCCCGAGCCGCTTCCAGAAGGACCTCTACGGCTTGGTGGCGGACATGCTGCTGTCCCCGACCTTCCGCAAGGAAGAGGTGGAACGGGAGGTGCAAAACCAGCTGGCGGCCATCAAGGACAAGCAGGACGCGCCGTTGTCCATGGCCTTCCGCAAGCTCTATCCGTTCATTTACGCCGACACGCCCTATGCCTATGTGCGGCTTGGCGAACCGGCCACGGTGCGCGGTTTCGGCCAGAAGGACGTGTCCGCCTTCTGGTCCAGGCAGCGGGACATGCCCTGGGTCCTGGCCGTGTGCGGCGATTTCGATCCGGTCCAGGTGCGCAAGCTCGCCGATACCCTGGCCGGAGCGACCAAGACGGCCCAGACCTTTGCCTATCCGACCCCGACCTGGGGGGAAAAGCATGCGGAAGCGGTCAAGCTGCCCGGCCGCAACCAGACCCATCTACTCATGGTCTTTCCGGTGCCGGGGCTGGAATCGCCCGATAGCCCGGGCCTTGAGCTGCTCAACGAAACCCTGGCCGGCCAGAGCGGCCTGCTCTTTTCCCGCCTGCGCGACGGGGAAGGGCTCGGCTATGTCGTGACCTCGTTTTTGTGGCAAACGGCCAAGACCGGATTCTTGGCCTTCTACATCGGCACCGCGCCAGACAAGACCCAGGCGGCCCTGGATGGTTTCAAGCGGGTGGCCACGGACCTCGGGCGGGTGCCGTTGCCGGATGAACTCATGCTGCGGGCCAAAAACGCCATGTCCGGGGATTATTACCGCGAGCGCCAAAAGCTCGCCGCCCGAAGCGGCGAGGCGGCCCGGGCGCTCATCACCGGCCTGCCTTTGGATCACGAACGCCGGTTGGTGGAAGCGGCCCAGACCATCACGCCCGAAACCCTGCGCGATCTGGCCGCCAAATACCTGCATCCCGAAGCGGCGTATCTGCTGACGGTCGAGCCCTAGGGGCTGCTTTCAAAAAGGCCTCTTCCGCCACGGCGGAAGGTCCGGGAGGGGAGATTCCCCTCCCGGCCGCCTGAGGCATCTTTCCGTTTTTTCCCCCGCCAATCTTGATTGCGCATAGCGCCTAGGCATCGTTGTCCGGGGTCTCGTCCTCGGGATCGGCGGCGCGTAGATTTTCCAGCGTGAGCAGGAAGAATCCGAGACCCTCCTCGTTTTGGTGGTACCAGCCCATGGCCGTGCCGCACGTGGCGCAGGACACCGGTCGCCAGTCACCGTTGCCGGCTTTGCCCAGCAGCAAATTGAGCGGCCTGTGCAGCACGCAGCCCGGGGCCAGGGAAAAACAGCCGTGCTCCTGGTCCAGCCCGAAGGACCGGGGGAGCTTGTGCCGGTGGGACCCGTCCACGGCGATGCGCAGGCTGGAGTTGGTGATATCCGCACCGCACTGGTCGCAGACGAACCGTTCGCCCTGGGTCAAAAGCGGCGCCACCGTGGGCGCCTCGGCCTCGTCGTCCCAGGACACGGTGATGGGCGGGTTGGTGGCGATCAGGGTGATGTGTTTGTTCATGGGAGTCTCCTCGGCTCGCCAGGGGGCTGCGGGCGGCGCGTCGGCATGGCAGCCATGTTTCCTACCTGACGAGTCCGCTTTACAGGTAGGTACGCCGGTCGCGTTGGCAAGACCCGGTCCGGGGCGCCGGCGTGGCCCGGCAGGCCGCATCGGACAGCTCCGTCAAGGATGTGAGGCGGCTGCACTCCGGGGCGGCGCGCCCACTTTTTGTCTCAGTCCCGTCCGGACGGGCGGACGAGGCGGGGCAGGATCAAACCGTAAAAGGAGCCGTCCGCCTGTCCGGTGTAGCGCCAGCCGAGATGCAGGCCGCACCGGGCGCAGACCGCCACTTGCCAACTTGTGCCGGGAAACCAGGAAAAATCCGGCGTGGCCGGCCCAAGGCTCGCGCAGCCGGGCGCCTGGGCGAAACAGCCGATCTCGAAGACGTGGCCGTGGGGATTGGTAAACACGTGCCGGTGCGCGCCGGCAACCTGGCAGCGGTCGCGTTCGCGGGCAACGGGCGCCAGGCACTGGGCGCAGCACAGGGGCTGTTCCTCGGGCGCAGCGACCTCGGGGGCAGCGCGGCTACCCGGCGCGGGCGTCTCCGGCGTGCCGGAAGGGCCACCGGGGTGGCCTTTGCCCACAAGCCCCGGCCAGGCCGGCCATGCGCCGCCCGATCGCCCGGAGCGGTTGCGGGATTTACAGACTTCCATGAATCCTTGTACACCGATTGTCGGCTGCCGGGCCGGGTCCCGGAGCCAAGGCAGCCATAGGTTCCATGCGCCAGTATATCGGACATCTCGCCCCGGGCGATCCTCTGTACGCCTATCTCGGTCAGGACATCCTGCCTCTTGTCGCGCCGGACGCCGGTCAGGACCCGCGCTGGCGGGTCTTTCGCGTGTCCTCGGTGAGTGATGTCTATCTGTACGAAGACAAGTGGAGCGGGGCAAGGGTGGTGGGCAAGTTCTACGCCCGGGCTCGGGGCTTAAACGGCAGCGGCGCGCCCCAGACGTGCGGCCCTGAATACGCGATCCTGACGGGCTTGCGCGCGGCGGGTTTCGCCGCTCCGCCGGACTATGTGGTCCGCCCCCTGGGCTGCAATGCGCAGCTGGGCGAGCTGCTCGTGGTCGAATTTCTGGCCGGGGAGCAGCTCGACGCGGTCATCGACGCCGCGGCCCGGGACGGCCGCACCGAGCGGCTCTATCGCAAGCTCGCCTTTCTGGCCCGGTTTTTCGCCCGCCTGCACAACCACACCGCCGGTGGGCCAAGCGTGGATTTCGGCCGCACCCGGGCCTATGCCGAGCGGGTGGTGGACTATCTGGCCGCCAAGGGCGTGATCTCGGCGCGCCGGACCGCCCGGTTGCGCCGGCTCATTGCGGAGCATGCCGCGCGGCCGGTCCTGTGGCAGGACTGGCAGGTGCTCGTGCACGGTGACGCCACGCCGTCCAATTTCCTGTTCGGCCGGGGCGAGACCGTCATGGCCATCGATTTCGAGCGCGCCCATCACGACGACCGGGTCTACGACGTAGGGCGGCTGTGCGGGGAGCTCAAACACTGCTTCATGCAGGATACCGGGGACCCTGACCGGGCCGAGCCCTTTATCGGCCATTTCCTGTGGGAGTATGCCGGCCATTTTCCCGACCGCGAGCGCGCGTTTGCGGCCGTCACCGCCCGGTTGCCCTTTCACCTGGGACTGACCTTGCTGCGCATTGCCCGCAACGGCTGGCTCGACAGCGACTACCGCGGCCGGCTCGTGCGCGAGGCCACCAGCATTCTCGAAGGAGCGCTATGACCATCCGGGCCATCATTTTCGACGTCAACGGCACGCTCATCGACATCAACACCGACGAGGGCAACGAGCAGATCTACCGGGCCATCAGCCATTTCCTCAAGTACCATGGCATTTACACCAACCGCAACGAGGTGCGCGAGGCCTATTTCCGCATTCTCAAGGAGCAGCGCCGGGCCGGCGGGGAGCAGTTCCCGGAGTTCGACGTGGTGGGGGTCTGGCGGCAATACCTGGAGACCGAGGCGGCGCGTCGGAACATAAGCATCCCCAAGGTCCGGATGACCCATCTGCCGCATTTTCTGGCCGAGATGTACCGGGGAATTTCGCTCAACAGGCTGGAGGTCTATCCCGAGGTGCGCGAGGTGCTCGACGAGCTCAAGCCGCGCTACCGGCTCGGGGCGGTGTCCGATGCCCAGTCGGCCTGGGCCGTGCCGGAATTGCGAACCGTGGGCCTGGCCGACTATTTCTATCCCATCGTGGTTTCGGGCGATCTGGGTTACCGCAAGCCCGATCCCCGGATTTTCGCCCTGGCCCTGCGGCGCATGCACGTTGCGCCCGAGGAGGCGATCTTTGTCGGTAACGACATGTACCGGGACGTGTACGGCGCCCGGCAGGCCGGGATGCGCACGGTTTTTTTCGCCACCAACCAGGGGCAGCAGCGCATGGACGGGGTCGAGGCCCATTACAACATCTACCGCTTCGGCGAACTGCGTAACGCCGTGCAGTTTTTCGAGCAGCAAGCGTCCTAGAGGGCGCACGGGGGCGGTGGTGCGTACGATGCGTAGACGCGGATGGCTTGTCCTGCTGGTGCTGCTTGCCCTGGCGCTGGCCGCCTGCCAGTCGCCGCCGGTTGACAATGCCGGTCGCAAGGCCCGGGTCGCGGCGCTCTATGCCAAGTACAAGGCCGATTTTCCGTCCGTGGCCGAGATCTCGCCCAAGGACGCCCTGGAACTGGCGCGGCAGGGGCGGCTGCTTCCCATCGATACCCGCGATGCGGCCGAACGGGCCGTGTCCACCCTGCCCGGGGCGGTAACGCCCGCGGCGTATCTGGCCGATCCGGGCCGCTTCGGCGACAAGGTGCCCGTGGCCTACTGCACCATCGGTTATCGCAGCGGGGTGTTCGCCAAGGAGGCGGCCGGGAAGGGGCTTATGGTGCGCAATCTGGCCGAAGGGCTGCTTGGCTGGCTCCATGCCGGGGGTGGCCTGGTCGATGCCGCGGGGCGGCCGGTCAAGACCGCGCACGTCTACGGCCGCTCCTGGGATCTGGCCCCGCTCGATTACCGCGCGGTCTGGTGAGGCGGCCGGCCGTAATAGGCCCGGTAGTAGCGCGCGCCCGTTTCGTCGGCCCAGCCGAGCCGGCGTTCGAGGAGATAGCGGCCAAAGAGGGTGAGCACGCCCAGGGCGTTGTGCCCAAGGCCCCGCTTGCGCCAGCGCCGGCCGGAGACGGTGAGTCCCCCGCCAAGGAGCACGGTTTCGCCGGCCTTGCGTAGCCGCAGCCCCAGTTCCACATCTTCCATCAAGGCCATGGCGGGAAAGCCGCCCACGGCATCCAGGGCCTCCCGCCGGAAAAATTGTCCCTGATCCCCGAAGGAAAGGCCGATCATGGCCGCCCGCCAGGCGTTGAGCCGGGCCACGAGGCCAAGGCGCCAGCCGTCGTCCGCGAAACGCATGCCCACGGCGCCGCCGGCCACGGCGGGATAGCGGACCAGGCAGGCCAGCACCCGGGCCGGCACATCCGGTGCGCATACGGCGTCGGCATGGAGGAGAAGCACGGCTTCGCCCCGCGCCCGGGCCACACCGGCCGCGATCTGGCCACCACGGCTCGGACCGGTTGTGACCACCGTGACCCCGTGCGCCCGGGCCACGGCCACGGTGGCGTCCCGGGAGCCGCCGTCGGCCACCACCACATCCGCGATCTCCCCCCGTTCCCGGGCCGGCGCCAGGGAGGCGAGCAACCGGCCCAGGCGGTCGGCTTCGTCCCGGGTTGGCACCACCACGGACAGCGTCTGGACCGGGGCGAATCGCCGGACCGGGAACAGCCCTGACGGCCGGCGCCAACCCCGCATAAGCAGCAGCCCGAACACCAGCCAGACCATAAGAATGAAAAGCGGTTCGCCGCCGAGGTCCGCACTGCGTAGCCAGGTCGGGCTCGTGACCAGCCCCTGGCCGGCGCACAGCCACAGCCAGGCCGGTTGGGGCCGCAGCACGAGCAGGGGAATGATGAGCAGGAAGTACCAGGGATAGAGCACCGGCAGCCCGGCCAGGATGACGGTGCCGGCGGCCAGGGCGCCGCGCCACGGGTCCTGGACGGTCAGCCAGATGCCGGCCAGGACGGCCAGCACGAGCCCTCCGGCGACAAGGGGCGTGGCCGGGCCGCACACGGGGCGCAGCACCACGCCCAGGGGCGCGCCAAAGGCCAGGTGCGCGGTCATGGCGCCAAGCGAGTCGAAGAGATGCAAACCAGCCCCGGCAAAGGGCGCGAACAACACGAGCGGCAGCAGGGCGAAGAGCGCCCCCCGGTTGCGCCCGGGGCGACACAAAAACGGTGCGAGCCCAAAGGCGAGATACTTGGCCATGCCGGCCATGCCCAGGCACGCAAAGCCCGTGCGGTCTCGCCGGCCGGTGAAAAGGAGCATGGCCAGGCAGAGGAACAGGGCGGCCAAGGCGTCGCAATGCCCTTCGCCGGCGGTCATGGTCACGACCAGCGGATTGGCGGCGTAGAGGGCCAAGGCCTGGACCGGTAAGCCGAGCCGGATCACGACTCCCGCCAGGGCCAGGCAGGCGCCGAAATCCGCAGTCGCGGCGGCAAGCTTGAAGGCGCGTCGCGTCGGCGATACGGCTGCGACCAGTCGGAAGGCCAGTTCGGACAGGGGCGGATAGACGGCGGTCAGGTCCTTATGGTTGACGCGGCCAAGGACCGGGCGGACAGCTTCCGGGAGCAGGGCGGCGGTGCGGGGATCGGCCGGCGCAAGCAGGTAGGGGTTGCCCCCGGCCGTCTGGAGCGCGCCTTCCACCACATAGCGGCTCAGGTCGGAATCGGCCGGCCAGGCCCAGACGAACAACAAGCGCAGGACGAGTCCCACGGTCAGGATGGCGACCAGGGCACGGCCCCGGGGAAGTTCGGCAGGAAACGTGCCCACGCCCAGCCACAGGCCGGCACAAGCGGTCAGGAACAGCCCGGCGAAAAGCCCGCGGCCCGCGCCGAGCCACCCGCACAGGGCAAGTCCGCCAAAGGCCAGGAGCGTGCCAAGGCATCCGGCGATCCAAATCGCCCGTGGTGTCCGGCCCGGACGCGATGGGCCGGGAGAAATGCTGTCTGGGGCCATGGGACGGACAATGCCGGATTTGTCGTGTGAAAACAAGCCAGTGGCAAATATTCGCCACCCCCTCCCCCTGGGCGGGAATTTGGCGTAGAACCGCCAGCCGCGGGCCGCGGCCCGCTTCGAGAGATCGGAACCTGACGCGACATCGGCCGCGTAACGGATGGCCCCATGCGTTTGAAATCCCTGTTTTATATCGCGTTGACCCTGGGCGCCCTGGCGGCCGGGCTTTTCGCCTCGGTGCTGGAACCGTCCCGGCGGGTGGATGCCTGGACGTCGGATCTGTGGCACGTGCTGGCCGGCAAGCGCTACGAACCTTCGCGGGTGGCGGTGGTGCTGCTCGACGACGAGGCTCTCGCCGCCGAACCGGAACGGCCACTGGTTTTTTGGGGGCCGCTCTATGCCAAGGCCCTGGCCCGGCTGCGCCAGGTCGGGGTCGCGGTCATCGGTATGGACATCCAGCCGGCCCTCAGTCCGGTGACCTGGATGGACATCATCGGCGCCGACGCCAGCCGGGATTTCGACCGGGCGTTCATGCTGGAGCTGGCCAAGGGCAAGACGATTCTGGCCGCCAGCGTCCAGACCGAAACCGGCGATCCGAGCTTCAGCCTGCCGGCCCAGGATTATTTGCTCGCCCTGCCTGGGCACGAGGCTGATCTCGGGCTCACCAACGTGCCGCTCGACCGCGACGCCGTGGTGCGCCGGTTCGCGCCGGCGCTTTTTTCCGAAGGCGAACCGCGTCTGTCCTTTGCCGCGGCCCTGGCGGCCCGGGCCGACCCGGAACTGGTCAAAAAGATCGGCCTCGACAGTCCCAGGGCGCTCATTCCCAAGCCCATCCCCTATGCCGGCCCGCCTGAAACCTTCCGCCACCTGAGCCTGGCCAGGCTGCTCGCCGACAACGCCCTGGACGATCCCCAGGTCAAGGCGCTCGTCGGCAAGGTGGTCATTTTGGGCATCGACATCCACGGCGCCCACGACCGCCTGGCTTCGCCCTATTCCCTGCCCATTTTCGGCGCGCCCAAGGAGTTCATGCCCGGGCCCGAGATCCACGCCAACATCGTCGAGGGGCTGCTTTCCGGCCGGCGGTTGTTGCCCATGGGGCGGGCCACGGCCGCCCTGGTCTGGATACCGTTTCTGACCCTGGGAACGCTTTGTTGCGCGCGGTTCGGGCCGGGACGTTCGGCCCTGGCCACGCTGGGGCTTGGGTTGGTCGCCTTCGGGGCCGGGTATGGGCTGTTTCTCCACGGCCGGCTCACGCCCGTGGCCGGGCTCGGGCTCGGACTGGTGCTCGTGTGGGCCGGGGCCAATGCCATGCGGCTCACCCGTGGCGAGCGCGAGAAGTCCCACATCCGCCACGCCTTCGGCAAATACGTGTCCGAGGCGGCCATCGAGCGCATCCTGGCCAGTGGCGCCGCGCCGGCTCCGGGCGGTTCCCTGGCCGTGGTCACGATCCTTTTTTCGGATATCCGGGATTTCACGACCCTCAGCGAACGCCTTTCGGCCCAGGATGTAGTCGAGCTGCTCAACGCCTATTTTTCCAAGGTCTGCGAGATCATCCTGGCCCACGGCGGCATGATCGATAAATTCATCGGCGACGCGGTCATGGCCGTTTTCGGCGCGCCCCTGGCCAGTGCCGACCATGCCCGCCAGGCCCTGGCCACGGCACTCGGCATGGTGGAGGCGGCCAAGGAATTCAACAGCTGGCTCAACACTCGGTTTCCGCAACTCGGCGGCTGGTCGTTTCGCATCGGCGTGGGGCTGCACAGCGGTCCGGCGGTTGTCGGCAACATCGGCTCGCGCCAGCGCCTCGACTTCACGGTCATCGGCGACACGGTCAATACGGCCTCGCGCCTGGAAGGCTTCACCAAGGTCATGGGTTGCCCGGTGGTGGCAAGCCAGGCCGCTGTGGACATGGCCGGCGCGGGCGTCTTGACGGGACGGCGCGAGCAGGCTCATGTGAAAGGGAAAAGCGAACCCGTGCCGGCCCTGGAAATCCTCGGGCTGGCCAGTACTTCGGAGGAACGGTCATGAAGCGCGTCGTACGGTTTGCCCTGGCGCTTGTGTTGGTGTGTGCGGTCTGGGGCGGAGTGGCCCGGGCCGAGGCCCCCCGACTGGTTTGCCTGGTATCGGCCCTGACGGGCCAGGTCCGGATGTCCCCGGCCGACGGGCCCAAAAAGCCCGTGGAACTTTTCACCCGGCTGCGGGAAGGGGAGCGGCTCGACCTGCCCCAGGGCAGCACGGTGCAGCTCGCCTTTTTGCAAAAGGGCGTGCGTGAGACCTGGTCCGGCCCGGCCACGGTCATCATTACCGCCGATGGCGGCCAGAGCCCGGATGCGGGCGGTTTGCCGGTCACGGACAAGCTGCCCACCAAGGCGCGTCCGGCCGGCGTCGGTTCCTCGATCCTGTCCCAGGGCGGCGAGCAGGCCACGGCCCAGGTCATGACCCGTGACGTGGTGCTGCCCGAGGACAAGCCGCTTTCCGACGAGGACAAGGCCAAGCTCGCCGATGTGGAGCAGGCCGTGGAGCAGATGCGCCAGGCGGCCGCGCCCGGGGACGTCACCCCGGATATCGTGCTGCTGGAGGAGCTGACGCGCCTGGAACAGCGGCGCCGGGCCGGGGAACTGCTCGAACGCCTTCGGGCCGCCCATCCGGACAATGCCGCCCTGGCCCATTGGGGCGAGTAGGGCAGGCCTCGAAAAAGGAAAGCCGGACGTCGTGCCGCGGCACGACGTCCGGCCATGGACCGGGGAAGGGTCCGGGGAGAGAACAGTTAGCTTTCGATGGGGATCGAACGCGGTGCTTCCTTTTCGTCCCGGGGCAGCGTCACGGTCAGCACGCCCTTGTCGAAACGGGCCTTGACCTCGCCTTCCTTGATCTTGCCGGGCAGCGGGACGGACCGGGTGAACGAACCGTAGGACCGTTCGATCCGGTGATAGTCGTCCTTCTGCTCTTCGCCCTCGAACTTCTTTTCACCCCGCAGGATCAGTGCGTCGTTCTCGATGGTGATGTCCACGTCCTTGGGTTCGAGGCCGGGCAGTTCCGCCTTGACGGTAACGATGCCGTCCTTTTCGCTCACATCCACCGCCGGATACCCGGCGTCCTTGAACAGGGTCGGCAGCGAGAACATCGGCTCGCGCCAGAAGTCCTCCATCAGGTCGGCGATGCTCATGGGGCGCTTGGCGGCCAAAGACTTTTCACGCAGCCGCGGCATGAGACTCTTGAACATAATCCTACCTCCTTACGGACAGGATGTGTGATTATGTCTCTTAGGTAAGCACCGCGCGCATTCAGTCAAGAGCCTGTTGTCGCCCCCAAACCCTCCTGTACAGCGCGCAATGCATCCCGGCGATGCAGTGCCGTGCCAGTGGTCTGTTTTCCTTTGCAAATTGCAACGTGTTTTCTCTGCGTCCCTTGTGACCTTCGCCGTACAACGGTCGACCGCTTCGTCCCCATGTCAGCGATATGGAAATTGTGAAGGGATTCCAAAGGGCAACGCCCTTTGGCCGCCGGAGGCTGCTTCTCACCTCCCCCTTCGCCCTCCCTCGCCCCATCCCCATCCTCACCCTCACACGTGGTTGCGCAGGGCTAGGTCGGCGGGGTGGGGGCGCAGGTAGACTTGGTCCTTGAGGTAGGCCACGTCGTATTTGCGCGTGTAGTGGGCGAGCAGGGTCACCGGCACCACCAGGGGCACGCGGCCCTCCCGGTAGTCCGCGAAGACCTCGCGCAGTTCGGCCTTTTCGTCGGCGCTGAGCAGCTTTTTGAAATAGCCCATGATGTGTTCGAGGACGTTGACGTGCTTGGCAGGGCTGGCGGGCAGGGACAAGGTCCGCATGAGCAGGGTCTCGTAGGCCTGACGCAGGCCGTCGGCCGGCCAGTTTGCGGCCTCGGCCGTGAGTTTGCCAAGCTGCCGGGCGAGCTGGGGACTGTGGGCCATGAAAAGCAGCTTGTGCCGGGCCTGGAAGGAGATGAGCCGGGGCACCAGGCCGGTCGCGCCATCTCCCGCCAGGGTCTCGCGCCAGCGGACTAGGGTGAAGATGCGTTCGAGGAAGTTTTCGCGCAGCTTGGAATCGTTGAGCCGGCCCTCGTCCTCCACCGGCACCAGGGGAAAGCAATCCATAAAGGCTCGGGCGAAAAGTCCCATCCCCTGCAGCGACGGCACACCCGTGTCGCCGTAGACCTTGACCCGGGCCAGGCCGCAGGACGGGGACTTGGCCTTGAGGATATAGCCGCACAGGGACGCCTCAGTGAGTTCTTCGACGCGGCCGGCGGCCCAGCTCTGCAGGCGCTCGGTGTGGTCGAGGCCGGTCTTGACGGTGACCAGGCGCGGCAATTCGGGATCACCGACCAGACGCATGGGTTCGCGTGGCACGCCCAGGCCGCATTCGACCTCGGGGCACACGGGTACGAACTCGAAATACCGGCCCAGAATGCCGGTCACGTAGCGGTCGAGCTTGTGGCCGCCGTCGTAGCGCACGTTCCGGCCGAGCAGGCAGGCGCTGACGCCGACACGGATGGGCTGGGACATGGGGTGCACCTCCTGGCGGATTTCCCGGCTTGATCGGACCGGGGTGAGCGGGTAAAGGCATCCACGACCTACGGGCAACCTACGGTGTTTGCCCGGGCAAGAAAAGACGGGAGGCGCAACCATGGGGCAGCAGAGCCCGTGTGCGATTCGGACCATTTTGATCGATTTCGGCGGCGTCCTGGCCGAGGAGGGCTTTCGCGACGGTCTGACCGACATCGCCCTGGCCGCCGGCCGGGACCCGGCCACGCTGGTGCCCCAAGCCTATGAGATGGCCTGGACAACGGGGTTTGTGATCGGCGGCTGCGACACGCCTGGTTTTTGGCGGGCCTTTCGCCAGGCCACGGGCCTTGACGGCGACGACGCCAGCCTGACCGAGACCGTGCTGGCCCGGTTCGTGGCCCGGCCCTGGATGTTCGCCATGATCGACCGGGCCCGGGCGCTTGGCCTGCAAACCGCCATCCTGAGCGACCAGACCGCCTGGCTGTCCGTGCTCGATGCCAAGCTCGACGTCTTTTCCCATTTCGACGCCGTGTTCAACAGCTACGACCACGGCGTGACCAAACGCGAGGCGGCGTTTTTCAACCTGGCCCTGGACAAACTCGGCGCCCGGCCGGAAACCACGCTTTTCATCGACGATGCCCCGCGCAACGTGGATCTGGCCGCGCGGCTTGGCCTTCGCACCATCCTCTACCGGGACCGGACGAGCTTTGGCCAGGAACTGGCCGCCGTCTGCCCGCCCCTTGGAGCCCCCCATGTATAATCCCCTTTGCGGTCTGGCCCGGGACGGTTTGCCTATCATCGCGCTGTTTGCCCTGGGCACGTTGGTGGCGGCGCTGTTGCGTTGGCCCGTGCCGGCCGTGATCCTGCTCGTGCTGACCGCTTTTTCCCTCAACTTTTTCCGCGATCCCGACCGGGCCGCGCCCACCGGGCCGGGGCTGGCCGTGGCGCCGGCCGATGGCGTGGTTTGTAAGCTCGGCGAGGAGACCGATCCCCTGTCCGGCGAGCAGCGCCAGGTCGTGTGCATCTTCATGAACGTCTTCAACGTCCATGTGAACCGTGCGCCGCTGGACGCTACGGTCACGGAAGTGCGCTATATTCCAGGCAAATTTTTCAACGCGTCCCTGGACAAGGCCTCCAAGGACAACGAGCGCAACATCCTCGGGCTGCGCGACGCCGACGGCGGCCGGTGGAGCGTGGTCCAGATCGCCGGTCTGATCGCCCGGCGCATCGTGTGCAAGGCGACCCCGGGGGCGCGTCTCGCCCGGGGCGAACGCTATGGCATGATCAAGTTTGGCTCGCGTCTTGACGTCTATTTGCCCCATGGCTATCATCCCGCCGTGACAATGGGCCAGAAAACCATGGCCGGCGTCACCGTGCTGGCACGAAAGGCGGATGAGTAGGGTCGCGATGGAAGAAAAAATGTCCCAGAGCCGGGCGCGCAGGAGTGTCTATATCCTGCCGAACCTGTTCACCATGGCAAGCCTGTTTACGGGCTTCCTGGGGGCGCTTTGGGCCATCGAGGGCCAGTTCGACATGACCGCCATGGCCATCCTGGTCTCGTGCCTGTTCGACGGCCTGGACGGCAAGGTGGCCCGGCTCACCGGCACCAGCAGCGATTTCGGCGTCCAGTTCGACTCCCTGGCCGATCTGGTCGCCTTCGGCGTGTCCCCGGCCATCATGGTCTACCAGTGGCAGCTCTCCCGGTTCGGCCGGCTCGGCATTCTGGCCGCGTTCATGCTCATCGCCTGCGGCGCGTTGCGTCTGGCCCGGTTCAATGTCATGTCCGGCAAATCGGTCAGCTCGAAGAAATTCTTCGTGGGCCTGCCCATCCCGGCCGCCGGCTGCATGATCGCGCTCTTTTTCATGTTCGAGCCATACCTGCCCGACGAACTGGCCGCGGTGGTCATCCCCAAGGCCTGCCTTATTCTGGTCTACATCCTCTCCTTCCTCATGGTCAGCCGGGTGCGGTACGCCTCGTTCAAGGAGTTCGGGCTGGTCAAGGCCCATCCCTTCAGCGCCATGGTCACGGCCATGCTCCTGTTCGTGGTCGTCGCCTCCGAGCCCTGGCTCATCGGCTTCCTCCTCTTCTCGGCCTATCTCGTTTCCGGGCCCATCTACACCTTCTTTGTTCTGCCGCGTCGTACCGCCAAGCTACGGGAGCCCCTCCAGGAGCTCTCATAATACCACTTTCCCTTTTTTGACGTTTTCGTCATCATCCCGGTCCCAGGTTACTTGGTTTACGGTGCCGTGGTCACGCCTTGGCGTGCCGGCGATCCCGCGTCCGCGCGCGGGACAACAAGGAGACTCCCATGTCCGACAGTCAAAGAGTCACTATTTTCGATACGACGCTCCGTGACGGTGAACAATCGCCCGGGGCCACCATGACCCGCGAAGAGAAAATCCGCATGGCCCGCCAGCTCGAAACCCTGGGCGTGGACGTGATCGAGGCCGGGTTCCCGGCCGCCAGCGTCGGCGATTTCGAGGCTGTGGCCGCCATTGCCGCGGCCGTGGAAAAGCCCGTGGTCTGTGCCTTGTGCCGGGCCCTGCCCTCCGACATCGACCGGGGCTATGAGGCTATCAAGGGTGCCAAGCGCAAACGCATCCACACCTTTCTGGCCACCTCGCCCCTGCACATGGAGCACAAGCTCGGCAAAACTCCCGCCCAGGTGCTGGACATGGCCGTGGCCGCCGTCAAGCACGCCGTGGCCAAGGGTGTCGAGGTCCAGTTCTCGGCCGAGGATGCCTCGCGTTCGGAACCGGAATTCCTCAAGGAAGTCTGCGAGCAGGTCATTGCCGCCGGCGCTACCATCATCAATATCCCGGACACCGTGGGCTATGCCCAGCCCGGCGAATTCGCCGAGCTGATCCGTTACCTTTTGGAGAACGTGAAGGGCGCGGACACCGTGACCTTTGCCGTGCATTGCCACAACGACCTCGGCTTGGCCGTGGCCAACACCCTGGCCGCCCTCAAGGCCGGCGCCCGGCAGGCCGAAGTGACCCTGTCCGGCATCGGCGAGCGGGCCGGCAACGCCTCCCTGGAACAGGTCGTTATGGGCCTCAATACCCGGCCCCAGTATTATGAGTTGACCACGGGCATCGTCACCGAGGCGCTGTTCCCCTCCTGTCGGCGCCTTTCCGGCATCATCGGCCAGCCCATTCCGCCCTATGCGCCGATCATCGGCCGCAACGCCTTTGCCCACGAGTCCGGCATCCACCAGCACGGCGTGCTCAAGGATCGCCGTACCTATGAGATCATGACCGCCGAGCACATCGGCCGCAAGGGCGCCGTGGTGGTCCTCGGCAAGCACTCCGGCCGCCATGCCCTGGATGCCAAGGTCAAGGAACTCAACTACAAGCTCACCGACGACGAGCTCAAGATCGTTTTCGACGCGGTCAAGGAGCTGGCCGACCGTAAGCAGCAGATCCTCGACGAGGACATCGAGGCCTTGATCCTCGAAAAGGTGCTGCGCCGGCCTGATCATTATGCCGTGCAGTTCCTCTCCGTGCACTGCGGCAACGTGGAACTCGCGCCCTCGGCCGTCATCCAGCTCATGGTCGATGGCAAGCCCGTGCGGCAGTATGCCTCGGGTTCGGGCCCGGTGGACGCGGCCTTCAACGCCGTATGCCAGGCCGTGTGCCGCAAGCCCCACCTGGAGGAGTTCAGCATCAACGCCATCTCCGGCGGCACCGACGCCCAGGGCGAAGTGACCGTGCGCGTGCGCGAGGGCGATGCCACCACGGTCGGCCGGGGCGTCCACGACGATGTCATCATGGCGAGCACGCTCGCTTTCATCAATGCACTCAACCGTTTGGCCAAAAAGGAGGACGACCGGACATGCCCGCAACTTTAGCCGAAAAGATTCTGCAACAGCACAGTGAGGAGACGGTCACCGGCCCCGGTCAGATCGTTCGTTGCCGGCTGTCCCTGGTTTTGGCCAACGACATCACCGCGCCGCTGGCGATCAAGTCCTTCAAGAAGATGGGCGCCCAAGGCGTCTTCGACAAGGACAAGGTGGCCATTGTGGCCGACCACTTTACGCCCAACAAGGACATCGCCTCGGCCGAGCAGGTGAAGGTCTGCCGCGAGTTCGCCAAGGAAATGGGCATCACCCATTACTACGAGGGCGGCAATGTGGGCGTCGAGCACGCGCTGTTGCCCGAACTGGGCCTGGTCGGCCCGGGCGACGTGGTCATCGGCGCCGACTCCCACACCTGCACCTACGGCGGTCTCGGCGCCTTCGCCACCGGCATGGGCTCCACGGACATCGCCGCCGGCATGGCCCTGGGCGAGACTTGGTTCAAGGTCCCGTCGACCATCCAGGTCGTCCTGACCGGCGAACTTGGGCCGTATGTGGGCGGCAAGGACCTCATGCTGGCCTTGATCGGCACCATCGGCGTGTCCGGCGCGCTCTACAAGGCCCTGGAATTCACCGGCCCCCTGGCCGAGGCCCTGTCTGTCGAGGGCCGCATGACCATGTCCAACATGGCCATCGAGGCCGGTGGCAAGGTCGGCCTGTTCCCGGTGGACGCCAAGACCCTGGCCTACACCACCGCCCACGGCCGCACCGGTGACGTGGCTCTGGCCGCCGATCCCGGCGCGACCTACGAGCGCATTGTCACCATCGACGCCACCGGCATGGAAGTGCAGATCGCCTGTCCGCACCTGCCCGAAAACGTCAAGCCGGTCTCGGCCGTGGCCGGGCTGCCCGTGGACCAGTCCGTCATCGGCTCCTGCACCAACGGTCGCATCGAGGACCTGCGCCAGGCTGCGGCCGTGCTCAAGGGCAAAAAGGTCGCGAGGACCGTGCGCTGCATCGTCCTGCCGGCCACGCCCGCCATCTGGCGCCAGGCTCTGGCCGAAGGACTCATCGAGATCTTCATGGACGCCGGCTGCATCGTGGGACCGGCCACCTGCGGACCGTGCCTGGGCGGCCATATGGGCATCCTGGCCGGCGGCGAACGCGCCATCGCCACCACCAACCGCAACTTCAAGGGCCGCATGGGCAGCCTGGAGAGTGAGGTCTACCTGTCCGGCCCGGCCGCCGCCGCCGCCGCTGCCATTGCCGGCGAGATCATCGACCCGGCCAAGGTGTAAGTGCGGTGTAGGTGTTGGTGTGAAGATGCCTCCGGCGGCCAGGGCGTTGCCCTGGACCCACCGGGGGGGGCATCCCCCCGGACCCCTGGAAAGGGGGAAGGGGCAGAGTACGAAGGAGATATCCGATGTTTGAAGGCAAGGCGCATAAGGTCGGCGCGCATATCGATACGGACGCCATCATTCCGGCCCGGTTCCTGGTCACCACCGACCAGGCCGAACTCGGGGCCAATTGCATGGAAGGCCTGGAACCCGGTTGGGTGAAACGGGTGGCTACGGGCGACATCATGGTCGCCGGCGAGAATTTCGGCTGCGGCTCGTCGCGCGAGCACGCTCCGGTCGCCATTCTCGGCGCTGGCATTCCGGTCGTCATCGCCCACAGCTTCGCCCGCATCTTCTACCGCAACGGCTTCAACATGGGCCTGGTGCTGCTGGAGATCGGCGACGACGTGGCCAAGATCAATGACGGTGATAAACTGTCCGTCGATGCCGACACCGGCGTCATCAAGAACCTGACCACGGGCGCCACCATCCAGTGCAAGCCCGTGCCGCCGTTCATGAAGGGCATCCTCGACAAGGGCGGTCTCGTCCCCTACGTCAAGGATCGCCTGGCCGCGCGGGCGTAGGGAAGAGGGAAGAGGAAGAATGCCTCCGGCGGCCGGGGGGGATCATCCCCCCCGGACCCCCTGGAAGGGGGGCGTGTCGAGGATAACTGTTATAAAGTAGGAATAAACTCGCCCCGGTGAGGGGGATCGGGGGGGATTTATCCCCCCCGGCCGCCGGAGGCATCTTTTCTGATCTTTTATTTACGAAGGATACCTATGCGCTACTTCAATCTGCGTCATGCCGGGAGACGGCATCGGGCCGGAGATCGTAGCCGAGGCCGTGAAGGTCCTGCGGGCGGCGGGCCGGGCAGTTCGGACTGACCTTTGACCTGACCGAGGCCCCATCGGCTGCGCGGCCATCGACCCGCCACGGGCGGTCCCGCTGCCCCGAGACCCACGGGGCGGCCTGCAAGGCGGCCGACGCGGGTGCTGCTGGGCGCCGTCGGCGGCCCGCAGGGGACACCCCTCGATCCGTCCATCCGACCCGGAAAAGGGCCTGCTCGGCATCCGCAAGGCTTGGGCCTGTTTCGCCAACCTGCTGTCCGGCAAGCTTTTCCCCGAGGCTCCAGGCCGCCTGCCTGCTGCGGCCGGACATCGCGGCCAAGGGCTCGGACATCATGGTGGTGCGCGAGCTGACCGGCGGCGCCTATTTCGGTGAACCGCGCGGCATCGAGGAGCGCGGTGGCGAAAAGGTCGGCTTCAACACCATGGTCTATGCCGAGCACGAGGTGCGCCGCATTGCCAAGGTCGGTTTCGAGACCGCCCGCAAGCGCCGGGGCAAGCTGTGCTCCGTGGACAAGGCCAATGTCCTGGATGTTTCGCGCCTGTGGCGGGCCGTGGTGCTCGAAGTGGCCAAGGACTACCCGGACGTGGAGCTGTCCCACCTGTACGTGGACAACGCGGCCATGCAGCTCGTGCGCGCCCCGTCCCAGTTCGACGTCATCGTGACCGAGAACCTGTTCGGCGACATCCTGTCCGACGAGGCGGCGGTCATCACCGGCTCCATCGGCATGCTGCCCTCGGCTTCGCTCGGCGCGGCCAATCCCGGCCTCTACGAGCCCATCCACGGCTCGGCTCCGGACATCGCCGGCCAGGACAAGGCCAATCCCCTCGCCACCATCCTGTCCGTGGCCATGATGCTCAAGCATTCCTTTAACCAGGCGGCTGCGGCCGATGCCATTGAGGCGGCCTGCTCCAAGGTGCTGGCCGAAGGCTACCGCACCGGCGACATCATGGAACCGGGCAAGACGGCCGTCGGCTGCAAGGCCATGGGCGATCTGGTGGTCGAGCGGCTGTAGCTTGGCATCTGCGTGGAGTTTTAGCGGCAGGATTGACTTTTGGTTTTGAAATAGTTAGCTTAATTTGGGAAATGCTATTGGTTGAGAGCCTTAATGGAGTTGTGGCCTTAAGGCTCTTGGCCAATATAGTGCCATGCTTGCACAAATTTTTTTGTTGTGCATGTGCTGCTCTTGCGAGGGAATATGCCAACCCAGACAGAAAAAAAACATGCGAGATGGAAGGTTGTGCCAATATGTCGTCGGCAGCTTCGGGACGTGCGAAAGGAAGACTTGATCGCTGGCGGTTTGTTTCGGAAGTGTGACGTCTATCGAGCAGGAGGTGGATATGATAAATTTCCAGATATTTGCAAAAAGCGGTTAGGGTATAATTATAGAATGCAGTTTGTTGTTCAATTGTTTGGCTGTAATTTGAATTGCTATTACTGTTATGTCACCAAGGATGGAGTTTTTGGTGACTTTATCTTGTTGACGACAGATGATATTGTGCATCATTTTGATGTATCCGGTCTTAAGATATTTCATCTTATGGGTGGAGCTCCGGCACTATATATTGAGAACTGGTGGGAGATAATACAAAAAATTTCCGGTGATACTATTTTTCATAGTGATTTATTGTTGACGGAAAAAAGATATAAGGCCGCGTGGCTTGATTCCATTGTCTCAGCGAATTGTCTTTATGCGGTTAGTATTAAGGGTCTGTCAAAGGTTGAATATGAAAAAAATACGCGCGTCAGGTTTAACGAGGGTATGTTTTGGGATAATTTTGATGCGGTCGTGAAGCATGGCGTGCCATTTTATTTAACGTTTACTGGTATAGATACAACAAGCGAAGAGTATCTTTTGTATCTTGATATGTTGTCTTCTCGGTATGGAAATTCTGTAATCGAAGATGCTGTAGCATTGCCTTTGGTTCAATATAATGCTATGCAAGATAATCTTGAAATTAAAGATAATGTTGAGGGATTTGCGTGATGAGTAGAAGAGACGACGCCAAGGATTCTTTGAAAAGTTATTGCTGTCTAGAGAGGGATGATAAAGATACTGTTGGGGTGTTGCTAAGTGATGAGATTCGTTACTACGCCAATCTCTATAAAATGATTTATCCTTTTGAGGAATGTAATCTTAAGCCTGCCGCGTATGAGTTGACTATTGGCGATCAATATGCATTGGATGGTAGAATACACTGCCTTGAGGATGCCGTTGGGAAAAATACTATACAGATTGAGCCATTTAAAGTTATTGTTGTCAAGACGTTTGAGGTTATTAATTTGCCTCGGTTTGTCATAGCACGCTGGAATATTAGAATAAAATGGGCTTATGAAGGGCTCCTGTGGGTAGGTGGGCCCCAGGTTGATCCTGGCTGGGTGGGACACCTGCAATGTCCAATTTATAACTTATCAAATAAAAATGTTGCATTAAAAATGCATGAGCCGATTGCTATTATAGATTTTGTCAAAACAACACCTTTTTCCAACAGTTGCGTGAAGTACGGCAGGCCTCCCAAGCGAGTCGTCTTTGACGATTACGATGTTGGGCTGAAAAGCGCTTTGTTTACCGAAGCGCGTGAAAAAATTAACGGTGTGGAAAAGAAAGTTGATGAGTTTGATGTAAAAATAAATTATACTATAGGTACGATATTTACTGCTCTTGCCATCATTGTTGCAACGTTGGCTATTTTCGTAAGTACTAATGTTAAAGATGGAGAAAAAATTTCTATTTGGATATATGTCAGTGTTGTTCTTTCTATTATATCTGTGTCTATATCTCTCTTCAAGGATAAGACGAGTTGGAAATTTAAGGGTTTTGTCTGTATATTTATATTTATAATCGGCTTGTGCCTTGGGCGGTATCTCTACCTTCTCCTGTGACAGTCCTCTTTGCCGGCTTTTTCTCCCATGGCCAAAGTCAGTCTGCAAAATCTTTCCAAGTCCTACGGTGGGCGCGATCTGTTCAAGGATTTCTCCCTGGAGATTCCGGGCGGCACGCGTCTGGCCGTGGTCGGCGTCAACGGCGCCGGCAAATCCACGCTGCTCAAACTCATTGCCGGGGTGTCCGAGCCCGACGGCGGCAAGGTGACGCTCTCGACCGGGGCCCGTCTCGGCTACGTGGCCCAGGAGATGGAGGCCGAGGACCTCGGCATGACCTTGCTCGCCTGGGTCATGGCCGCCTTGCCGTCCTGGAAGGAGTTCTGGGCCCGCTACGACGCGGCCGTGAATGCCGGCGACGAGGCCGCTATGGCCACCCTGGCCCAGGAGCAGGCAAGCCTCGAACACGCCCTGGGCTACAATCCCGAGCACCGGGCCAAGACCATCCTGACTGGGCTTGGGTTCGAGGAGCCCCAGCAGCAGGGCAAGCTGGCCGCGCTGTCCGGCGGCTGGCGCGAACGGGCCAAGCTCGCCCGGGTGCTGACCGCCGGGGCTGATGTGCTGCTGCTCGACGAACCCACCAACCACCTGGACCTCGATGCCGTGGCCTGGCTCGAATCCTTTTTGTGTTCGTTCGCCGGGGTGTTGGTTTTCGTGGCCCACGACCGGATTTTTCTCGACCGGGTGGCCACCCACACGCTGTTTTTGGGCGATGTGAAACCGGTCTGGCGGCCGGGCTCGTTTACGGAGTTTCTGGCCTGGCGCGCGGAGATGGAGAAGCAGTGGGAACGCCAAGCCGCGGCCATCGACAACAAGATCAAGCAGCACAACGCCTTCGCGGACCGCTTCCGCTACAAGGCCACCAAGGCGCGTCAGGCTCAGAGCAAGCTCAAAAACGTGGACAAGCTCGAAAAGGAGCTGTCGGCGCTCAAAAACGAGCGGCCCGACGTGCGGACGAAAACGCTCAATTTCACCCTGCCCGAGCCCGAGCGCTCGGACAAGACCGTGCTTGCCGCCGCCGACCTGTCCTATGCCTACCCGGGCCGGGAGCCCATGTGGCCGCCGCTCACCTTTCAGCTCTTTCGCGGTCAGAAGGTGGCCTCTCGTCGGGCACAACGGCGCCGGCAAGACCACGTTGCTCAAGCTCGTCACCGGCGTGCTCAAGCCGAGCGCCGGCCGGGTGGTCCTCGGCACCGGGGTCAAGATCGGCTACTTCAGCCAGCACCAGACCGAGATCTTGAACAGTGACGCCCTGGTCATGTCCGAGATGAAGCGCATGGCCGGGCCCAAGGCCTCGCATCTGGAAGTCTGCTCCATCCTGGGGCTGTTTCTGCTCGGCGAGGAATACTGGGAGCGGCGGGTGAGCGATCTCTCCGGTGGCGAGAAATCGCGCCTGGTCCTGGCCGGGCTTTTTTCGGCCCGGGCCAATTTTCTGGTCCTCGACGAACCCACCAACCACCTGGACCTCGAAAGCCGCGAAGCCCTGGTGCGGGCCCTCTCCGACTATTCCGGCACCATCCTCATGGTCGCCCACGACCGCTATCTGCTGCGCGAGGTGGCGGGCGAGGTCTGGGCCGTGGCCCACGAGGGCGTGACCGTCTACGACGAGGGCTTCGGCGCCTACGAGGCGGCCCTGGCCGCGCAAAACGCCTGCCCGGCGGCCGAGGACGAGCCAATCGCGGCCAAGGTCTCCCGCCAGGAGGACAAGGAACGCAAACGGCGTATCGCCGAGCAGCGAAACGCCTTCTACCGGGACATCAAGCCCAAGCGCGCGGTCTACGACAAGCTGGAGGCCGAGCTCGAAAAGCTGCTCACCCGCCAGTCCGAGGTGGAAACCACCATGGCCGATCCCGAGACCTATGCCCAGAAGGAGCTGTTCGCGACCCTGAGCAAGGAATACGGCACGCTCTCCCAGCAGGCCGAGGACGTGCTCGCCCGCATGGCCGTGCTGGAGGAGGAGATCGCCGCCTTGGAAGCACGCCGGACCGCCTTGCTGGAGGGCGTATGAGCGCGGCGCGGCCGGCCGTGGCCGTGGTCGCGGCCGTGATCTGGCAGGGCGGCCGTTATCTGGGGGTGCGCCGGCCGGCTGACAAGCCCATGGCCGGGGCCTATGAATTTCCCGGCGGCAAGATCGAGCCGGGCGAGACGCCCGAGGTGGCGCTTGCGCGCGAACTCGGCGAGGAACTGGGCATTACCCCGACCACGTTTGCCTTTTTTCGGGAAAAAGCGCATGCCTACGACCACCTTTCGGTCCGACTGTATTTTTTCCATGTCCATGCCTATGTCGGCGAACCACAAGCCCTGGAAGGCCAGGACATGGAGTGGCTTACACCGCAGCAGGCCCTGACGCGGCCTTTTTTGGAAGCGGATCGGGATATTGTGGCGGCCTTGGCGGCCCTGGCCGACGAAGGCGCCGGCTGATCCGGAACCGAACGAAAGGAGCAAGCGTGCGTATCGGGGAACTCATCCAAGCCAAGCGGCCGTTCGTGTCCCTGGAGTTCTTTCCCCCCAAGGAAAAGGACGCCTGGCCGGGATTTTTCGAGGTGGTGGAGCGGCTGTTGCCTGTTTCGCCGCTGTTCGTGTCCGTGACCTACGGTGCCGGCGGCAGCACCCATGCCCATACCCTGGAGATCGTGTCCCGCCTCAAGACGGCCTACGGCCTTGAGCCCATGGCCCATCTGACTTGCGTGGGCGCGAGTCGGGAGAAGATTCGCGGCTTTTGCGACGCCCTGGGCGAGGCCGGCGTGGACAACGTCCTGGCCCTGCGCGGCGATCCGCCCCGCGGGCAGGAACAGTTCGTGCCCGATTCCGACAATTTCCAGCATGCTTCCGATCTCGTGACCTTCATTCGGGGAGCCTATCCCAAGCTCGGCATCGGCGTGGCCGGCTATCCCGAAGTGCATCCCGAGGCGGTCTCGCCCGAGGCGGACCTGGACTATCTCGTGCGAAAAGTGTCCCTGGGCGGCGATTTCGTCGTCACCCAGCTCTTTTTCGACAACGACGTCTATTTCCGTTTTGTGGAGCGGGCCCGGGCCAAGGGCATTACCGTGCCCCTGGTGCCGGGTGTGCTGCCGGTGTTGAGCCTGGCCAGCGTCAAACGGCTGGTGTCCCTGTGTGGGGCTACCTTGCCGGCGGCGTTCATGGCCGATCTGGAGCGGGCCGATGCCTCCGGCGGCGCGGCGGCCGTGGCCGAGGTCGGCATCGCCCATGCGCGGCAGCAGGCCCGTGACCTCATTGCGCGTGGCGCGCCCGGCGTCCACCTCTATACCCTCAACAAATCCGAGGCGGTCCTTTCGATCGTTTCAGGGCTTGACCTCTAGCGGCGAAGAGGGGAGGGGAGAGGCCTCCGGCGGCCAAAGGGCCTCTGTCCCAGGGAGCCCCGGAACGATTTTTCGCAAAAGGTTTTCGGGTTGTGCAGAACAGCCTGCAAGTCTGCGCAGTGTGCAACCCGGTCCCATTTTCAGGGGTCCGGGGGGATGATCCCCCCGGCAGGGTGGTCCGGGAGGGGCGGCGCCCCTCCCGGCCGCCGGAGGCATACTCATTACCGTAGCGATGGAGGATCGTATGGGCAGGGGCGAGTTGGTTGTGGCCGTGGCCGGGGCCACGGGAGCCGTGGGTCGGGAGATGCTCAAGACACTCGAACAGCGTGCGTTTCCGGCGGGGACCGTCAAGGCCTTGGCGTCGTCGCGCTCGGCCGGCACTACCGTGCCGTTTGCCGGCACGGAACTCACTGTCGAGGAAATGACCGAGAAATCTTTCGAAGGCGTGGATATCGCGCTTTTTTCCGCCGGCGGCTCCACCTCGAAAAAATTCGCGCCCTTTGCCGTCAAATCCGGCTGCGTGGTCATCGACAATTCGAGTGCCTGGCGCATGGACCCCGAGGTGCCGTTGGTGGTGCCGGAGGTCAATCCCGAGGATGTGGACTGGCACAAGGGCATCATCGCCAATCCCAACTGCTCGACCATCCAGATGGTGGTGGCGCTCAAGCCCTTGCACGACGCGGCCAAAATCAAGCGCGTGATCGTGTCCACTTACCAGGCCGTTTCCGGCACCGGGCAGAAGGCCATCACCGAGCTTGAAACCCAAGTGCGCCAGATGTTCAACATGAAGGACCCCGAGGCCAAGGTCTACCCGTATCAGATCGCCTTCAACTGTCTGCCCCAGATCGACGTCTTCTCCGACGGTGACTACACCTTCGAGGAGATCAAGATGATCAAGGAGACCAACAAGATCATGGGCGACGATTCGATCCGGGTCACGGCCACCACCGTGCGGGTGCCGGTGTTTTACGGCCACAGCGAAGCGGTCAACATCGAGACCGAGAAAAAGCTCACGGCCAAGGATGCCCGGGCCATCCTGTCCCAGGCCCCGGGCGTGCAGGTCTACGACAATCCGGCCGAGAAGATGTACCCCATGCCTATTATGGCCGCCGGCGAGGACGAGGTGTTCGTCGGCCGCATCCGCGAGGACAACACCATCGACAACGGGCTCCATCTGTGGATCGTGTCCGACAACATCCGCAAGGGCGCGGCCTTAAACGCCGTGCAGATCGCCGAGCTGCTCATGGCGCGCGACAAGGTGCGCGTCCCGGCCTAGCCAGTCCCTACCGCTGACCCGTGTCGGCGTGCTGACGGGGGGAAACATCGTTGCGGCGGTGTTTCCCCCCGTGTCGCAAGGAGTGTAACCCCATGCCCGATATCGTGGACACTGAGGCCTATCTCGCCCGGTTGCTCGCGGCGTCGCGTCCCGGCACGGACGCGGTCCTGGCCTTTTACGACCACCGCGTCGGCGTCATCGGCACCGACCCGCGCCTGCTGCTCATCCCCCTGGACGACCATCTCGTGCACCGGGGGGACGGCGTGTTCGAGACGCTCAAGTTCGTCGACCGCAAGCTCTACCAGGTCAAACCGCATTTCGACCGCATGGCGCGCTCGGCCGGGGCCATCTTTCTTGCGCCGCCGTGCGCCTGGGAAGAGGTCGTCCGGCTGACCATGGACGTCTGCCGGGCGGCGGGTACGGCCGACGGCCTGGTCAAGATCATCATCGGGCGCGGCCCAGGCGGCTTCACGGTCGATCCGGCCGAGTGCCCGACGCCGAGCCTGCATATCGTGGCCTTCAAGCTCCACACCCGGCCGCCCGAGGCCTTTGCCAAGGGCGTCACCGCCTTTCATACCTCCATTCCGGCCAAGCAGTCCTATCTGGCCCGGGTCAAATCCCTGGACTACCTGCCCAATGCCCTCATGAAGCGCGAGGCGACCGCGCGCGGCGAGGATTATCCCGTCTGCTTCGACGAGGAAGGGTTCATGGCCGAGGGCGCCACGGAAAACATCTGCCTGGTGGACGCGGCCGGCCGGCTCGTGATCCCGGAGCTGTCCCATATCCTGTCCGGCACCACCATGCTGCGGGCCGTGGAACTGCTGCGCGGCGAAATCGAGACTGTGTTTACCAAGGTCCGCGAGACCGACATCACGGCGGCCCGGGAAATGCTCATCCTCGGCACCACCAACGATTGCCTGAGCATCGTGCGCTACAACGGCGCCCTGGTGGGCGACGGAACCCCCGGTCCGGTCTCGAAACGCATCAAGGCGCTTCTCACCGCCGACATCGCCGCCACCGGAGTCCCGCTGTAGGGAAGCGGGGAGTGGAGAGAGGATAGGGGGGAGAGGGGGGGAGAAGCCTCCGGCGGCCAAAGGGCGTGGCCCTTTGGAAACCCGTTTGGGGGATACAGCGTAAGAGCGGCTGGCGGGGCGTTGCCGCATGTGCCGTGCATGGGAATGGCAGGCAGGCGTCACGCGATCGGCGTTTTGTTTGCCGGATCGTGGGCTATACGCGGCGCCATGAATACGGTCACAACATTGCGTCGGCGGGTGCAGGACGCCTTTTTCGGGCTCGTGCACGGCCATCGCCTGGTCTACAACACCTGCTGGGAAGATCCGCGCCTGGACCGCAGCCTGCTTGGGCTGGGACCGGGAGCGCGGGTGGCGGTCATCACCTCGGCCGGGGACAATGCCCTGGATTATTTGCTGGACGATCCGGCCCGGGTGGACTGCGTGGATGTCAATTTCCGCCAGAACGCGCTGCTTGAACTCAAGCGGGCCCTGTTTCTCCACGGCACCTTCGAGGAGCTGTACGCCTTTTTCGGCGACGGCGGCGGCGCGGCCTGCGCGGGCATCTATGCCCGGCTGCGGCGGCATCTGCCGGAGTACGCCGCAAGCTTCTGGGACCGCAACATCGGCTATTTCAAGGCGGGTAGGTGCTCGCGTTCCTTTTACTACCACGGCGCGTCCGGGGTGGTGGCCTTTGTCTTCTCCAAGATCCAAAGTGCCTTGAAACCGGCCCTGCGCCGGGAGCTCCCGCGTCTGTTGGAGGCGGGGTCTCCCGAGGAACAGCGCCGGATTTTCGCCACCATCGAGCCGGTGTTTTGGGATCGCCTGAGTCGCTGGCTGGTGGCGCGACCGGCTACCATGGCCTTGCTCGGCGTGCCGCGCCCCCAGATCGCCTTGATCCGCGACACCCATCCCGGCGGCCTCGAAGGTTATGTGCGCGACAAGGTGCGCCGGGTGTTCACGGAGCTGGCCGTTTCCGAGAATTATTTCTGGCGCGTGTATCTGACCGGTCGCTACACGCGCGGCTGTTGCCCCGAGTATCTGAAGGAAGCGCATTTCCCGGTCATCCGTGAGCGTCTGGGGCGGCTTGCGACCCATACCGCCACCCTCAGCGCGTTTTTGCGCGACCACCCCGGGCCGTATACCCATTTCGTCCTGCTCGACCATCAGGATTGGCTCGCCCACCATGCCCCGGACGCCCTGGCCGAGGAATGGGAACTGCTCCTCGCCACTGCCGCTCCGGGCGCGCGCGTGCTCATGCGCTCGGCCGGGCTCGACGTCTCGTTTGTCCCGGACAGGGCCCGCTGCCGGCTGCGGTTTTTCCCGGACCGGACCGAGCCCCTCCACGCCCGGGACCGGGTCGGCACCTACGGCAGCCAGCACCTGGCCGAGGTGGTCTGATGCGGCGGCTGGGGACTTCCCTGGAAGCCTATTACGCCTGGCACGCCCGTATCTACGACGCGACGCGCTGGAGTTTCCTGTTCGGCCGCGAGCGTCTGGTGCGCCTGGCCGCCCAGGCCCTGGCCGACCGGAAGCGGCCGCGTATCATCGAGGTCGGCTGCGGCACGGGGCGCAATCTCAAGGCCCTGGCCCGGGCCTTCCCCACCGCCGACATCGAGGGCATCGACCTGTGCCAGTCCATGCTGTGCCGGGCTCGCCGGGCCGTGGGGCAGCAGGCCGCGCGGGTTCGGTTGTGCCAGGCCGCCTACGACCCGAGCTGTCTGCCCGGGACCTCGGTCGATTGCCTCGTCTTTTCCTACGCCCTGTCCATGTTCAATCCCGGCTATGAAGCCGCCCTGGACGCGGCCCGCTTCCATCTCCGCCCTGGGGGGCTCGTGGCCGTGGTCGATTTTCACGAGACGCCGCATTCCTGGTTTCGCGCCTGGATGGGGGCGAACCATGTGCGCATGGACGCCCAGCTCGCTCCGGCCTTGGGCGATCGCTTCACGCTCGTGCACGCTTGTGTCCGTCCGGCCTACGGCGGTCTGTGGCGCTACGGCTACTGGCTCGGCCGGATGCGCTGACACGTACTCTTGACCGGGGCGCCGCCCCGCCTCCTGCCGGACACTCCCCGGCCTTTGCCGCCTCCCGCGAACCGTGAGCCTTTCCCGGGCCTTTTTGCTTTTGTCCGGATGTGGCCGTACGGCGCAATGGCTGGCCTGGTCTCTTTTTCGGACGAAAATCGAAAATTTTTCCCAAAGCCGTCTTTTGCCCTTGCCGGTTTCACGGTTGTGGGCCATCGTGGCAAAATCGAAAACCAACCTTGCGTATGCCCGCCAGAGCGTTTCATTGGAGCAGGTGTGCGGGGTATCTGCGCCCGCACGTTGCCAGGGGAGCGGGCGGAAAAGTGCGTGATTTCAGGGCCAGCGCGAAGAAGGAAAAATATGGCGGTTTACGTGCTACGAAATATTATTTAATAACATGATAAAGATACACGGCGCAGCGTCAAATCGTGACAAAGCAAGGGGAAGGTGCACGCGGAAAAAATGGAAAGAGGGATTTGACATTAGTGGAATTCCAAAATAAAAGCTTGCGGGTGGCGGACAGGGGGGAGTGTTTGTGAAAGAAACCCCTCGTGAAAATTTGGACAATAACACTGCCTAAAAATCAGTGTTTGAATTTGGCCCTCCAGGCTGCAACGATGTAATTTGCTGTTCGTTGTTCCAATAGACTGCAATATTTACAGTTTGGGGATTGTGTAAGACTGCTGTGACGCGGTCGGGTACTAGTTGCGCTTGGTGATGGCAATTGTTTCTCGCACGGAGTGTACAGTAAAGCTTGGATGTTACCGCGGCAATCCTGACGCGGTCGTTTGTTTTGTCGCCCGGTGTATCCGGGTGGTCAGTCCAGACCCTTGAAGAACGTAGCGGGGCCCCTATGAACGAAATGTATCTTGGCCAGTTCGCCTTCGCCTTCTACACACTTATCATCCTGGCCGGTGGCGTCTTGGCCGTCACCGCCCCGAGCCTTGTTCGGGCCATGGTCGGGCTGGTGACGACCCTGTTCGGCGTGGCCGGGCTCTATTTGTTACTGCTGGCCGAATTCGTGGCCCTCATGCAGATCCTTATCTATGTGGGTGCCGTCACCGTACTCATCTTTTTCGCCATCATGCTGACGCGCGCGTCGGCGGATGGCGGCGAGGCCGAAGGGCCGGGGTTGCGCGGCAGCCTGCGCGCCATTCCGGCTTTTCTTATTCCGGCCGGCACCCTGGTGCCGTTTCTGGCCCTGTGCGGCGTGACGGGGTTCGACCGGCCCAAGGACGTGTCGCCGGCCGCCCTGGGCGCCGGACTGTTGGGACCCTACACCCTGGCCTTCGAGCTCATCTCCGTGGTGCTGCTGGCGGCCATGGCCGGCGCGGTGCTGCTGGCCTTTGAAAAGCGAGGCGCCAAATGAATCCGCTCATCTGTTACCAGGTCGTGGCCGTGCTGCTGCTCGGACTGGGGCTCTATGCCCTGGTCGCCCGGCGCACGCTGATCGGCATGCTCATCGGCGTGGAGCTGATGTTAAACGGTGCCGGTCTGTCCATCGTGGCCGCCGCCCAGCTGACGCCGACCGATGCCGTGCTCGGCCAGCTCGGGGCGCTTCTGGTCATGGGGTTGGCCGCGGCCGAGGCCACGCTGGTCCTGGCCATCGTGCTCGTCATCTCCAAACGCTTCGGGGACGCCGCCGCCGACACTCCCCGGGAACTCAAGGGGTAGTCCATGGCAGCCGCCGCACCGACCATTGAAAGCGCCCGGGTGCTTCTCCCGCTGGTCATCACGTTTTTGGCGCCCTTTGTTTTATGGGTGTTTCGCAAGGACCCCAACCGCCGCGAGGCCGTGTCCTTCGTGGCCGCCGCCTTGGCGTTTCTGTCCGTGCTGTGTCTGATTCCGGCCGTGCTGTCCGGCTCGGTCTGGACCTGCCACATGGTGACGTTTTTCCCGGGCGTATCCATCCGCTTCGCCGTGGACGGGCTGTCCTGCATCTTCGCCCTGGTGGCCACCTTCCTGTGGTTCTTCGCCACCAGCTATAATATCGGTTACATGCGCTCGCTCAACGAGCATGCCCAGACCCGGTATTACTTCTGCTTCGCCGTGGCCATCTTCGGCGCCGTGGGCGTAGCCTTTTCCGGCACCGTGGTCACCCTCTACCTCTTCTATGAAGTGATCACCGTCTTCACTTATCCTCTGGTCGCGCACCACCAGGATGAAGAAGGCTACCGGGGCGCGCGCAAGTACTTGGTGTACTTGATGGGTACCTCCAAGCTCTTCTTGCTCCCGGCCATGATCCTGACCTACGTCCAGTGCGGCACCCTGGATTTCAACCTGGCCGACATCTCCAAGGGCATGTTCCCCCCGGGCGCCGATCCGACCCTGGTGTCCATCACCTACTTCCTGTTCCTGTTCGGTCTGGCCAAGGCCGCCATCATGCCCCTGCACAACTGGCTGCCCTCGGCCATGGTCGCGCCCACCCCGGTCTCGGCCTTGCTGCACGCGGTGGCGGTTGTGAAGGCCGGCGTGTTCTCCGTGTCCCGGGTCATGCTCTCGGTGTTTGGCGTGGACCTGCTGTCCCACCTGGGCCTCGGCCTCATCACCGCCTACCTGGCGGCCTTCACCATCGTGGTGGCCTCCATCATCGCGCTGACCAAGGACGACCTCAAAGCGCGGCTGGCCTATTCCACGGTCAGCCAGCTGTCCTACATTATTATCGGCGTGGGCATGCTCACGCCCATGGCCGTGACGGGCGGTCTGGTCCACATCGCCCACCACGCCTTTGCCAAGATCACCTTGTTCTTCGCGGCCGGCGCCATTTTCGTGGCCACGGGCCTGCGCAGCATCAGGCTCATGGACGGCATCGGCCGCAAACTGCCCTGGACCTTCGGCGCCTTTGCCGTGGCCTCCCTGTCCATGATCGGCATGCCGCCGGTCTGCGGCTTCGTGTCCAAATGGTACCTGGCCAACGGCGCCATCGCCATCCACAACAACATCCTGCTCCTGGCGTTGCTCGCATCCACGCTCTTAAACGCCGGATACTTCGTTCCCGTGCTCTACCGGGCCTTTTTTCGGCCGCCCGTGGCCGAGCTGGATCATTCCCTGTTCAAGGAGGCCCCCATGGTGATGGTGGTCCCCCTGTGCCTGACGGCGCTGATTTCCGTGACCCTGGGGCTTTTCCCCGAAATCTTCACGAGCTTCGTGAACGCCTTTGGCCGATTCTAGGAGAACGCCATGCGGGAACCGACATTTCTTTGCAACTGGCTGGAAGCGGCCAGGAAAAAGGCCAACGCCTTCAAGATCGCGCTCTACTGCGTGCTGGCCGCCATGGTGGTGCTCAACTTCTTCATCCTGCCGCACCATCCGCATTTCGGCATGGAAGCCTGGCCGACCTTCTGGGCCTTTTTCGCCCTGATCGGCACGGTGGTCATGGTCGTGGTGCTCAAACGCATCGTCTACCCTATCCTGGCCCGTCCGGAGGAGGATACCAATGACCGGTCTTGAGCACGCGGGCATCCATTTCCTGCATCCCGCCATCGGATTTCTGGCCCTGGCCCTGGTCATGGCCTTCCTCAAAAACAGCCAGTACCAGACCTGGCGCTGGTTGCTGCTGGCCCCGCCCGTGGTGGCCATCGCCTCGGTCATTGGGCTGACTATGGGACCGTCCGGGGAGCAGCATCTGGCCTCCCTGTCCTATCTCGGCCAGACCCTGGAACTGGGCCGGGTGGACGCCCTCTCCCTGGTGTTCGCCCACGTCTTCGCCATCCAGTCGCTGATCGGCTTCATCTACGCCCTGCACGAGCCGAACCGTGGCCAGCACATGGCCGCCTGCCTCTACGTGGCCGGCGCTTTCGGCTGCGTGTTCGCCGGCGACTACCTGACCCTGTTCATCTTCTGGGAACTCATGAGCATCGGCTCGGTGTTCCTGATCTGGCTGCGTAAGACCTCCGTGTCCACGGCCGCCGGTTTCCGGTACTTCCTGTTCCACACCTTCGGCGGTCTGTTCCTGCTGGCCGGCCTGCTGCTGCGCTACTCGGCCATCGGGACCTTCGCCTTCACGGCCGTGGCGCCGGATGCGGCCCGCTACTATGACTACATCATTCTGATCGGCTTTTTGGTCAACGCCGCCTTCGTGCCCCTGCACGCCTGGCTGCCCGACGCCTACCCCGAAGCCACGGTCACCGGCGCCGTGTTCATGAGCGCCTTCACCACCAAGACCGCCGTGTACGTGCTGGCCCGGGGCTTCGTCGGCTTCGAACTGCTGGCCGTCGGCGGCTGCATCATGGCGCTCTACGGCGTCTTTTACGCGACCATCGAGAACAATGCCCGGCGCATTCTGTCCTACCACATCGTGTCCCAGGTCGGGTACATGGTCTGCGGCATCGGCATCGGCACGGCCATGACCGTGGACGGAGCCTGTGCCCACGCCTATGCCCACATCCTCTATAAGGGCCTGCTGTTCATGGGCGCCGGCTGCCTGCTGTACTCGGCCGGCACGGCCAAGCTGACCGAACTCGGCGGCCTGGCCTCGCGGTTGCCGCTGGTCATGATCGGCTACATGGTCGGGGCCGTGTCCATCTCGGGCATGCCTCTGTTCAACGGCTTCGTGACCAAGACCATGACCATTGCCGGCGCGGCCGAGGCCCATCGCACCTGGCTCGCTCTCGGCATGGAGCTGGCCGCCGTGGGCACGTTCCTTTCCGTCGGCATCAAGCTTCCGTACTTCGCCTTCTGGGCCAAGCCGAAAAACGACATGCCGCTTAAGCCCATTCCCTGGAACATGTACGTCGGCATGGGCATCTCCTCGGTGTTGTGCCTTTTTATCGGTCTGTTCCCCGAGACCCTGTACAAGCTGCTGCCGTTCCCCACGGAGTACACGCCCTATACCTCCTGGCACGTGCTTCAGTCCTCGCTGCTGCTCGGGTTCACGGGTCTTGGCTTCTACGTCATGCGCAAGATCATTCCGCCGCATCCGAGCCGCAATCTGGACTTCGACTTCCTGTATCGGGCCATCGGGCGCGGTTTCGTGAAGCTGGTCAGTTTCCCGGCCGCGGCCGTGGATAATGTCTGGACCGAGGTCTACGCCCGCGTCGGCCTCAAGGGATTGCTGGCGGCCGGACGTGGCACCAGCGTGTTTGACGGCAAGGTCATCGACGGGATTCTGGACGGATCGGCGCGCGCCGTGCGGGAGAGCGGGGGCGCGTCCGTGGCCCGCGCCCAGACCGGACGGATCCAGGATTACCTGGCCGCGGCCGTGGTGCTTGGATTCGTGGTCTTCGTGGCCGTGTGGGTTGTCGGCTAAGCGCTCGCACGACCGGGCGAGAAGGGAGCGATACATGATGACGCAGTTCGGGTTTCCGGTGGTGACGGCGCTGATCGTCGTGCCTTTGGCGGCGGCCGTGGCCCTCCTGTTCCTGCGCGGCGAGCGGGCCATGCGCCTGCTGACCCTGGTGACGGGCATCCTCGAATGCCTGGTTGCCCTGCCGCTGTTGGCCTATGACCCGGCCGGCGCCGCCTTCCAGTTCGTGGAAAAGGCGGCCTGGTTGCCGGCCCTTGGCATGACCTACCACATGGGTGTGGATGGCCTGAGCCTGTACATGATCCTTTTGACCGCGCTCATGCTGCCGCTGTGCGTGCTCGGGTCCTGGACGTACATCAGCAAGCGGGTGCGCGAGTTCCATTTCTGCTTGCTCCTTATGACCTCGGCCTGCATCGGCGTGTTCGCGGCCCTGGATTTCGTGCTCTTCTACGTCTTCTGGGAAGCCATGCTCGTCCCCATGTACCTGCTGATCGCGGTCTGGGGCGGCCCGCGCCGGCGCTACGCTTCCATCAAGTTCTTCCTCTATACGCTCGCCGGCTCGACCCTGCTTCTGGCCGCCATCGTCGCCTTCCGCCAGGTGGGCGGTACCTTCTCCATCCCCGAGCTCATGGAGAAGAGCTACTCCTTCAAGTTCCAGTTTTTGGCCTTTTTGGCCATGGCCTTGGCCTTTGCCATCAAGGTCCCCATGTTCCCGTTCCACACTTGGTTGCCGGCCGCCCACGTCGAGGCCCCGGCCGCGGGCAGCGTGCTGCTGGCCGCGATCCTGCTCAAAATGGGCACGTACGGGTTCCTGCGTTTCTGTCTGCCCCTGACTCCGGCGGCGGCGGTGACGGCCGCTCCGGTCATGATCGCCATCTCGGTCGCCTCCATCCTCTACGGCGGGGCCATCGCCCTGGGCCAGACCGACATCAAGAAACTGATCGCCTACTCGTCCGTGGGCCACATGGGCTTCGTGACCCTCGGCATCTTCCTTTTTAGCGTGTCCGGCATCTCCGGGGCCATCCTCCAGATGCTCAACCACGGCATCACCACCGGCGGCCTGTTCATGATGATCGGCCTGCTTTATGAGCGCAGCCACAGCCGCGAGATCGCGGACAACCAGGGGCTCGGCAAGTACATGCCGGCGTTCATGTTCCTGCTCGGCCTGTTCTCGTTTTCCTCTCTGGCCTTCCCCGGCACCAACAGCTTCGTGGGTGAGATCCTGGTCCTGATCGGGGCCTTCAAGGGCAATGTCTGGATCGGCTTCGCCGCCGTGCCCGGGGCCATGCTGGCCGCCGCCTACATGTTGCGCCTGCTCCAGCGCGTGACCTGGGGCGCGCCGAGCAGCTTCAAGCCCGGTTGGTGGGATCTGCGGACCCGGGAGTGGGTGACCTTGCTCCCCCTGGCCGTGCTCGTGCTCTATATCGGCCTGGCTCCGGCCCTGGCCATTAAGACCATCGAGCCCTCCATCGAACGCGTGCTCTCCGGCATGAAGCAGAAAAACCAGGCCATGGGGCTTCGGTCGGATATGCCCTTGGCCGAGCGCCTCAACCTGCCCGCTGCCGTGACCGTGGCCGACGGCACCGATTCCATCCGTGAGGAGCGTCCATGACCATCTCCATGCTACTGCCTGAACTGTGGCTGCTGGCGACCATCTGCGCCCTGTTTGTCGCCAGTGTGAGCGGCGGCAAGCGCTCGGTCCTGTCCTGGCTGCCCTGGGCGGCCCTGGCCGGTGTCGTGATCGCCGGTCTGTCCCTGGGCGTGCGGGGTGAGACCCTCTACGGCGCCTACCGCCTGGACGGCCTGTCCCAGTTCTTCAAGCTGGTCATCGCCCTGGGCTTTGCCGTGGTGACGGCCATTGCGGCCAACAAGCGCGATTCCAAGGACTTGAGCCCGGATTACTGCATGTTGCTCGGGCTTTCGGCCTGGGGCCTGATGCTGCTTGCGTCCTGCGTCGAGCTCATCACCTTGTACCTGGCCCTGGAGTTGTCCTCCTACAGCCTCTACGCGCTGATTCCCCTGCGCGGGCAGGATCGGCGGGCGGCCGAGGCCGGCATCAAGTACATCCTTTTCGGCGCCGCCGTGACCGCCCTGGCTCTGTTCGGCCTGTCCTACGTCATGGCCGCCAAGCACACGACCTATCTGGCCGCTTTGGCCACCTCGTCCTGGAGCCTGGCCGAGGCGCCTCTGGCTGTGGTTGGCATGCTGCTCTTTCTGGCCGGGTTCTTTTACAAGCTCGCCTTGTTCCCGTTTCACTTCTGGTGCCCGGACGTCTACCAGGGCACCAAAAACGAGACGGCCGCCTACGTGGCCACCATTCCCAAGCTCGGCGCCGTGGTGGTGCTCGTGCGCTTGGCCGCGCTTTTTAGCCCCCACATGGAAGTGACCAATCTGCTGGCCGTGTTCGGGGCCATCTCCATGACCGGCGGCAACCTGGCCGCCCTGGTCCAGCGCGACGTCAAGCGCCTGCTCGGCTACTCGTCCGTGGCCCACGCCGGCTACATCATGCTCGGCCTGGCCGCCGGCTCGGCCGCGGGCCTGGCCGCGGCGAGCTTTTACAGCCTGGCCTACATCCTCATGAACCTGGCCTGCTTCTACGTGGTCTGCGCCGTGTCCAAAGACGGCGAGAATCCGACCCTGGACGATCTGGACGGCCTGTACCACCGGGCGCCGGCCCTGGCCATGATTCTGGCCGTGGCCGCCTTCGCCCTGGTGGGACTGCCGCCCACGGTCGGCTTCACGGGCAAGCTCTTCTTGCTCACGGCCGCCTGGGATCAGGGATACCACTGGCTGGTGGTGGTGGCCGTGCTCAACACCGCCATCTCCATCTACTACTATCTTGGCCTCGTGCGGCACGCCTACACGGGCGAGTCCACGGCCCCGGCCGTGCAGGTTTCCCGGGGTTCGCTGGTGTTTGGCGGAGTGCTTGCCGCCTTGGTGCTGCTCGTGGGCATGCTGCCCGCGTCGCTGTATGACCTGGCGGCCCAGGCCGCTACCCAGCTGCATCCGTAAAGGAGGATGGGCGCATGGTTTTCACCTGGTTTCAAGCCGCGATCCTGCTCTTTTTCGTGGGCGGATTGCTGTTCGCCGGCGGGCCGCTCATTGCCGGTCTGCTCCTGGCTCCCAAGGCCCGGGGCGGCGCCATGGCCGAACCGTACGAGTGCGGCGTGCCGACCTTGGGCCAATCCTGGGTCCGCTTCGGCATCAACTACTACTTCTACGCCCTGATCTTCTTGGCCTTTGAAGTGGACATCCTCTACCTGTTCCCGGTGGCGGCCCTGTACGGCACGCCCCAGGGCGCTGATGCCACCTTCAAGCTGTTGGTTTTCATTGCGGTGCTTGCCGCCGCCATCTTCTACTTCATGCGCAAGGGAGTGTTCACATGGCCCCGCAGAATCCAGGTTTCGCCCCGGCCGTAAGCACGGTGGACCCGGCCCTGGTGTCCACGCCGGCGGTCCAGAAGATCGTCGATGTGTGCCGGGCCATGTCCATCTGGCCCATGACGTTCGGCATCGCCTGCTGCGCCATCGAGATGATGGCCGTGGGCATGGCCCGGTTCGACATGGCCCGGTTCGGCTTCGAGGTTTTCCGGCCCTCGCCGCGCCAGTCCGACCTCATGATCGTGGCCGGCACGGTCAACCGCAAGATCGCCCCGGTGGTCAAGCGGCTCTACGAGCAGCTGCCGGCCCCGCGCTACGTCATGGCGCTCGGCAACTGCGCCATCTCGGGCGGCCCGTTCGCCATCGAGAACCAGTACAACGTGCTGACCGGCGTCGATACCATCATCCCGGTGGACATCTACATTCCCGGATGCCCGCCCCGGCCCGAGGCCCTGCTCGAAGGCCTGTTCGCCATCCAACAGAAGATGACCGGCCGTCGCTGGTGGCAGGTCCCCAAGGGAGACGAGCAATGATTCCGGCTTTTGTCGCCAATCTGGGCGCCGCCTGCGTGGTCCCCATGGACTACGCCGCCACCGGTGTCACGCTGTCGTTGACCCTGGAGCCGGCCAAGCTGGTCGCGGCCGTGACCGTGCTCGACCAGGAGAACTATCTCCTGGAAGACGTCATGGCCTCGGATCTCCAGGAAGGCTTCGAGATCGAATACCACTTCAGCCTGTTCGACGGTCCGACCCGGATCGTGCTGCGCGTAACCGTGCCCCACGACGCGCCCCAGGTGCCGAGCATCGCCGCGGTCTTCCAGGGTGCGGACTGGCACGAGCGCGAGTGCTTCGATTTCTATGGCATCGATTTCGTGGGTCATCCCAACCTGCATTATCTGCTGTTGCCCGAGGATTTCGAGGGCCATCCCCTGGTCAAGGAGGCCAAGGCACGCAAGTCCCTGGCCGACCTCATGCCCCTGGCCTATCTCGTGGACTGCGGGCTGGCCGAACCCGGGGAAACGGCCGCCGGCAAACCCGCCCCGGCCAAAAAGGACGCCCAAGGCTAAGGAGCCGCCATGCAAGCCTTTGATCCGAACGCCCTGCGGGGAGACCAGTCGTCTGTCCGCTTCGAGCCCGGGCCCACCGAGGACAAGCTCATCCTCAGCATGGGGCCCCAGCATCCCTCCACCCACGGCGTCCTGCGCATCATGCTGGAGCTCGACGGGGAGTACATCCTGCGCGCCGAGCCCATCCTCGGCTACATCCACCGCATGCACGAGTGGATGGCCGAGCAGAAGACCTACATGCAGTTCATGCCCAACATGGGCCGGGTGGACTATCTGCACGCCATGGCCTGGAACTGGGCCTATGCCGGCGCCGTGGAGCGTCTGGCCGGCATCGAGGTGCCCGAGCGCGCCGACCACATCCGGGTGGCGGTGACCGAGCTTAACCGCATAAGCTCCCATCTGCTCTGGTGGGGCGCCGTACCTGCTCGACCTCGGGGCCTTTACCCCCATCATGTACGCCTTCGACGACCGGGAACGCATCCTCGACATCCTCCAGGACGTGACCGGCTCGCGCCTGACCTATTCCTACTTCACCTTCGGCGGCGTGTACGGCGACGTGCCCGAGACCTTCGCGGCCCGTTGCCTGGAGTTCACCAAGTACCTGCGCACGCGGTTGCCCATGTACAAGGACTTGGTCACGGACAACGTGATCCTGCGCGGGCGCTGCGAGGGCATCGGCGATCTGCCCGTGGACATCGCCCGGCGCTACGGGGCCACGGGACCGGTGCTGCGCGGCTCGGGCATCGCCACCGACACCCGCAAGGCCGAACCCTACGGCGGCTACGACCGCTACGAGTTCCGCATCCCGGTCTACACCGAGTGCGATGCCATGGCCCGCTACATGGTGCGCCTGGACGAGCTCGAAACGAGCTGCGACATCATCGACCAGGCCGTCGCGTCCCTGCCCGAGGGGCCGTTCCAGGCCAAGGTCGGCAAGACCCTCAAGCCCCCCAAGGGCGAGGCCTGTTTCGCCGTGGAAGGCGCCCGGGGCAAGATCCTGGTCACGGTCCGGTCCGACGGCGGGCCCAAACCCTACCGGGTCAAGCTGCGCGCCCCGGGGTTTTCCAACATGAGCCTGTTTTGTGAACTGGCCCGGGGCACCTTGCTCGCTGACGCCGTGTCCATCCTGGGCAGCCTCGACCTCGTCATCCCGGAGATCGACCGATGAATGCCGACATCCTGAGCCTTTCCTATCCGTTGACCCGGCTGGTCCTGTGGCTGGTGCTCATTTTCGCCTTCATCGGCCTAAACGCCCTGATCCTCGTCTGGGTGGAGCGCAAAGTCGCCGGTTACGTGCAACTGCGGCCCGGCCCCCTGCACGTCGGTCCCATTGGTCTGCTCCAGCCCCTGGTGGATGCGATCAAGCTCATGGCCAAACAGCTCGTGACCCCGGCCTGCCGGCGACAAGGTCCTGTTTTGGGCCGCGCCGCTTTTGGCCTTCGCGCCGGTCACGGTCTGCTTTTTGCCACTGCCCTTTGACGCCCGCTTCAACCCCCTGCCCATGAACCTCGGCTTGGTGCTCATCCTGTCGTTCTCGGGCTTGGGTGTGGTGTCGCTGTGTCTGGCCGGCTGGGGCTCCAACAACAAGTGGAGTCTCCTTGGCGCGGCCCGGGCCGTGTCCCAGGCCGTGGCCTATGAGGTGCCGCTGCTGCTGGCCGTCATGGCCGTGGCCATCACCGCCGGCTCCCTCGACCTCTACGCCATCACGGCCAAGCAGGGCGGCTGGCCCTGGCAGTGGTACGGCGTGAAAAACCCGCTGGCCTTTTTCATCTTCCTGGTGTGCGCCGTGGCCGAGACCAACCGCGCTCCCTTTGACCTGCCCGAGGCCGAATCCGAACTCACGGCCGGGTTCCATACCGAATATTCCGGCATGGGCTTCGGTCCTGTTCTTCCTGGCCGAGTACGCCAACATGATTCATCGTGTCGGGCGTGGCCGCGGCCTTGTTCCTGGGCGGCTGGCAGGGACCGTTTCTGCCCGGCGTCTGGTGGTTTCTGGTCAAGATCTACTGCATCCTGTTTTTTATCATCTGGTTGCGTTGGACCTTCCCGCGCGTGCGGTTCGACCAGCTGCTCAACATCAGTTGGAAATGGCTGACTCCGCTGGCCCTGCTCGATTTCGCGCTGGCCGTGGTTGTGGCCGGTCTGGGAGGCTGACATGTCCGTTCCCGAGAAACTGCGTGAGGTCTTAACCGGCCTCAAGAGTCTGGCCATCGGCCTTGGCATCACCGGCAGGGCCTTTTGCGAGAAAAACGTCACCGTGATCTATCCCAAGGAAGAGGTCGACAACCTGGCCTCTTTCCATGGCCATGTGGAGCTCGTGGGCAAGGAGGAGGCGCCGGACGTGCCGCGTTGCGTGGCCTGCGGCGCCTGCGCCAAGGCCTGTCCGTCGAGCTGCCTGCACATCCTGTGTCCGGTGCCGGCCAAGGAAGGGGACGAGGGTCCGGTCAAGATGGGCCCGGCGCCCCAGAAGGGCAGCAAGACCCCTGGCCAGGTCATCCTCGATTACTCCCTGTGCAGCCTGTGCGGCCAATGCGTGAAGACCTGCCCGGTGGATTCGCTGCGGTTTTCCCATCACGCCTATTTCGTGGCTACCGACCGCAAGGCCTTCACCCTGGACCTGATGGAGCGCCTGCGGCGTCAGGCCCTGGAGAATTGCCTCTAGGCGCAGGCCCCATCCGCGCCCGACCGGCACTGTCACGCCGGCGGTTCCGGATGGAGCGTGATCGCGAAGAAGCCCCCCGGCCCTGTGCCGGGGGGCTTCTTGTTTGGCGGCTGGCGTGTTGTACGGTCACGAATTCAGAAGTTTGTAGACTTGTGGCCGGGCCTTTTCATTTCATGCAAAATACGTATGCTGCCATGGATTCGCCATATGCCGCATACATGATCCGGGCATGGGTGAGTCTTCCGGGCGCGGATGGGCCAGCGCTCCGGTTGCGCCAAAAGACCCGGACAGGAGGGATTCATGAGCGAAAAGGAATGCGCCTATTATCGAACCCTGTATGAAGTGGCCAAGGGGATCAATTCGAGCCTTGATCCGGTGGTGGTGCTCGGGGCCATCGTGGAACAGGTGGCCAAGGCCCTGAACGCCAAGGCCTGCTCCATCCGGCTGCTCGACCGCCAGGGCAAGATGCTCCTGGCCAGCACCTCCTACGGCCTCTCCAAAGGCTATCTGCGCAAGGGCACCGTGGAAGTGGCCAAGAGCGGCCTGGACCGCGAGGTGCTCGCCGGCAAGGTCGTCCAGATCAAGGACGCCGGCAACGACCCGCGTTTCCAATATCCCGAGGCGGCCCGGGAAGAGGGCATCGCCTCGGTGCTCGTGCTGCCGCTGACCGTCGAGGATCGCTCCATCGGCGTTTTGCGCGTCTATTCCGCCGCGGTGCGCGACTTCGACCAGGAAGAAGTGGATTTCGCCTCGGCCATCGCCAACCTGAGCGCCATTGCCATCGAGAATGCCCGCCTGCACCAGGCGCTCAAGACCGATTACGAACTTCTCACGGCCTACGAATATACCTTCCACGAGTAGCAGGAGCCACGCTATGCCCAAGCTTCGTATTGCCATCAACGGTTTCGGCCGTATCGGCCGCCAGGTACTCAAGGCCATGCTCGAACGCCATCCCGACAAGATGGAGGTCGTGGCCATAAACGACCTGTTCGACGTGACCACCAATGCGCATCTGCTCAGCTACGACACCAACTACGGCAAGCTGCCCGTGGCCGCCCAGGCCGAAGGCGACATCATGACCGTCGGCGACTGGCGCATCAAGAACTTCGCCGAACGCGACCCCCGGGGCCTGCCCTGGCAGGATCTGGCCGTGGATGTGGTCATCGAGTCCACCGGCATCTTCCGCACCGGTCCCAAGTGCCGGGCCCACCTCGATGCCGGCGCCAAAAAGGTCATCATCACCGCTCCGGCCAAGGAAGAGGACCTGACCATCGTGCTCGGCGTCAACCAGGACCAGTACGATCCGGCCAAGCATCACATTCTGTCCAACGCCTCCTGCACCACCAACTGCCTGGCCCCGGTGGCCAAGGTCGTCCACGAGGCCTTCGGCATCGTCAAGGGCGTCATGACCACGGTGCATTCCTATACCAACGACCAGCGCATCCTGGATTTGCCCCACAAGGATCTGCGCCGGGCTCGGGCCGCGGCCTGCAACATGATCCCGACCTCGACCGGCGCGGCCCAGGCCGTGGCCCTGGTCATCCCGGAGCTCAAGGGCAAGTTCTCGGGCTTGTCCGTGCGCGTGCCGACCCCGACCGTGTCCCTGGTCGATTTCGTGGCCCAGCTCGAAAAGCCGACCACCACCGAGGAGTTGCGCGCCAAGCTCAAGGAAGCCGCCACCGGCCCTCTGAACGGCATCCTGGGCTTCAGCGAAAAGCCGCTGGTGTCCTCGGACTTCAAGGCCGATCCCCACTCGAGCATCGTGGACGCCGAGTACAGCTTCGTCCAGGGCGGGGACATGGCCAAGATTCTGTCCTGGTACGACAACGAATGGGGCTATTCCTGCCGGGTGGCCGATCTGGCCGATTTCATGGCCCAAAAGGGGCTTTAGGCGAAGCGGAATCGATCCGCTTCCGGATTCGTCCGTATCGGTTTCGACTGACGCGGGCGCACCGTTTTGAACGCATGGCGGACGTGTCGCGGCAACGCGGCGCGTCCGTTTTTTTTGGAGGGAGGAGGTTGTAGGATTTGGGGGGCGACGCCTCCGGCGGCCAAAGGGCTTCGCCCTTTGGAATCTCTCATGATTTTTGCTGGTTGCAAAGTTGCTGCGCGGTTGGGCCAAGGTGCCGAAGCGTTGGGCAAAGGCATGCCGTGTGGGGACGGGTAGGATGCGGTCTCATTTTGCAAGGCGGCGAACGGAAAACGGCTTGCCGTGAAATGGCTGAGCCTGCTAATGTTGTGGTATGCTAGCCCAATTGGATTCCGCCGAGCCTGAGGACGCGCCGGGCGCAGACGGCCTGGATACCGCCATCGCCTTGCTGGAGGCCCTGCCGGATCGGACCGCCTTGTTGCGTACCGTGATCGGTCTGTTGCGGCTTTGGACCGGTTGCGAGGCCGTGGGCGTGCGGTTACGCCAGGGCGAGGACTATCCCTATTTCACCACGCTCGGGTTCTCCGAGCACTTTGTCATGGCGGAAAACCGGCTGTGCGCCGTGGACCGCACCGGCGAACCGGTGCGCGATCCGGCCGGCCGCGTGGTGCTCGAATGCGTGTGCGGGGCCGTGCTCGATGGGCGCTTCGACCCGTCCATGCCCTTTTTCACGGCCAAGGGTTCGTTTTTCACGGGCAGCACCACGGCCTTGCTGGCCGCAGTCCGGCCCGAGGATCTGCTCGCCGGCCGCACCCGCAACCGTTGCCACAGCGCCGGCTACGAAACAGTGGTCCTGACGCCCTTGCGAACCGGCGGCACGACCTTTGGGCTCATGCAGCTTGGCGACCGCCGGACCGATGCGGTTTCACGCCCGACCCTGGAACGCCTGGAGCGCTTGGCCGACGGTGTGGCCATGGTCCTGGCCCATCAGGAGCGGGAGCAGGCGCTGCTGGCGGCCGAGGCCCGGTACCGGGCTGTTTTCGCCACCAATGTCGCGGTCAAGCTCCTCATCGATCCGGATTCCGGTTGCATCGTTGACGCCAATCCGGCGGCCTGCGCCTTTTACGGCTACGCTCCGGAGATGTTGCGCCGCTTGAGCATCTTCGACATCAACACCATGGAGCCGGATCAGGTGCGTCGTGAAATGGAGCTGGCCCTGGGCGGCACACGTCGCACGTTTCGGTTTTCCCATCGGATGGCCGATGGTTCGGTCCGGGAGGTGGAGGTCTACACGGGACCGGTGGCTTTTTCCGGGCGCACCTTGCTCTATTCCATCATTCACGACGTGACCGACCGGGTGCGGGCCGAGGAGGCCCGGGATCGGGCGGAACAGATCCTGCGCCACGATCTGCGCTCTCCCTTGACCGGCATCGCGGGGTTGGCCGGGCATCTGATCGAGAAGGAACAGGATTCCGTGAATGTGGATGCCTTGGTGGCCATCCGCGAGGCGGCGCAACGGTTGCTGGGTCTTGTCGGACGCAATCTTGATTTCTGCCGCATCGAGCAGGGCAGCTATGTGCTGTTGCCCCGGCCGGTGCCCCTCGGCGAACTGTTGCAGGAGCTGATCAATGAATCCGCGATGCTCGCCCGCACACGGCAGGTCGATCTGTCCCTGGGCGGCATGGGCCGAAACGGCGGTACGCCGGGCGGTCCGGTCGTGTCCGGCGAGCCTGACTTGCTCGGCACCTTGTTCGCCAACCTCATCACCAATGCCCTGGAGGCCGCGCCGCGCCAATCCGCGGTCACTATTTCCGTGACCGAAGCCGGGGCCGAGGCCTGGGTCACGATCCATAATCTCGGGATCATCCCAGCGGCCATCCAGCCGCAGTTTTTCAAAAAATACGCCACGTGCGGCAAGGATCGCGGCACGGGACTCGGGGCCTATACCGCACGCACGATCGCTCGGCTGCACGGCGGCGACATCGATTGGAGCAGCGGTGAGAGCACCGGGACCCGCTTGACCGTGCGCCTGCCCCGGTATCACGGTTGAGATTCAGTCCCCCAGGCCGCCCAAGGCCGCGATGAGGTCCGACACGTCGTCCACGGTGCCCAGGTCCCGGCTGACCGCTGCCTGGGCCGCGCCGGACCGGCCTGTCACGGCCAATAGAACCAGGTCGAGCAGCGCAAGTTCCCGGGCGATATCCGGGGCGTGCAGGTAGGGCAGACGCAGGCCGGTCATGGCCAGGGTTTCGAAATTGCTGCCGGCCAGGGTCGTTTCCTGGACCTTGGCCCGGGAAAGCTGGCTGGCCAGCCGTTCCCGCAGTCGGGGCAGGGCGGCCAGAGGTGGCGTCCCCGGGGCCAGATCGCCGAGAAAGCGCAGGGCGAAACGCACGGCGTCAGGACTCTCGGGCGTCTCGGGATCGAGCCGGTTAAGGAGGGCGGTGAGAAAGGACTCCCGGGGCCGGCTCCAGTCCAGGTCGGCCTGGCGGCAGGCCACGGCCAGGTCCAAGGCTCGTTGCGGGGCGAAACGCTCGGTCAGGGTGCGGCGCAAGGCGGCCGGCGCCGTCCGATCGGGACGCAGCCGGGTCAGCAGGCAGGCCAGTTCCGGGGGCGTGACGGTCAGGCGTAGGGGCGGTTGGTCCGGGAGCAGGATGCGGACTTGGCCGACCAAGGCGGTCAGCGCGCCGGCCAGGCCGGGCACATCGGTCGCGTCGCAATCGGCCGCGGCCAGGGCCGGTTCCAGGGCCAGGGCGGTTTCGCGGCCCGGGAAAAGGAGCAGCTCGCGCAGAGGCCCGGCTTCGTCATCGTCGGGATCATCGAGCCGGGCGGCCAGTGCGGCCGGGGCCAGGGGACCCAGGGTCGAGGTCAGGCACTGGGCCGTGGCCGTATCCTGGGGGAGACCTTGGTCCAGGACCGTTGCGATGGTTTGGGCCAGATCGTGTAAACGTGGCATGTCCATGCCGCCCGCATAGGCCGGAAGTCCGGCCCTGTCCAGGACACGGGGCTTTGGCCGGTTGACATGGGGAGGGGACGGGATTACCAATTTTGTCAAACGGGAGGCTTTTCCCGCCATAAAGGCCCCTCCCGCACGAACCGCCCAGGCGGCAGCGAGGCGCGCCCATGCCACCGAAAATGGATTTCGCGGATTACGATCTCGGCCCCTTCTACGACGAGATGTTCGAGGCTCCGGGCCGTCCCCGTCCGGGATGCCGCATGCTCTACGAAAAAATCCTCTCCCTGCCGGCCGGAGAGGTCCTGACCCGACAGTCCGCCGCCGAACAAGCCCTCTACGACATGGGCATCACCTTCACGGTCTACGGCCACGAGGACGGCACCGAAAAAATCTTTCCCTTCGACATCATCCCCCGGGTCATCAAGGCCGCCGAGTGGGACGTGCTGGAGCGGGGGCTTATCCAGCGCATCACCGCGCTCAATCTCTTCATCGACGACGTCTACCACCAGGGCCGCATCGTGTCCGACGGCATCGTGCCCCGGTCCGTGGTCGAGACCTCGTCGGGCTATTTCAAGGAATGCCAGGGCCTCAACCCGCCGCGAGGCGTGTGGTGCCACATCACCGGCACCGACCTCGTGCGCGACACCTCGGGCCGGTTTCTCGTCCTGGAGGACAATCTGCGCTGTCCCTCGGGCGTGTCCTACGTCCTGGCCAACCGCCGCATCCTCAAGCGCGCCTTTCCCCAGGTGTTCGAGGCGATAAACATCCGCACCGTGGACGACTATCCGCCGCTTTTGCTCGACATGCTCCAGGCCATCGCCCCCTCCCGGGGCGACGGACGGCCAACGGCCGCCCTGCTCACGCCGGGCGTGTTCAACTCGGCCTATTTCGAGCACACCTTCCTGGCCCAGCAGGCCGGCATCGAGCTCGTGGAAGGCCGCGACCTCGTGGTCGTGGACGGCAGCGTGCACATGCGCACCACCAAGGGACTCAAGCGCGTGGACGTGATCTACCGCCGGGTAGGCGAGGATTTTCTCGATCCCAAGGTCTTCCGCCCCGATTCCGTGCTTGGCGTGCCCGGCATCATGGAGGCCTACAAGGCCGGCAACGTGGCCCTGGCCAACGCCCCGGGCACGGGCGTGGCCGATGACAAGGTCGTCTATGCCTACGTGCCGCGCATGATCCGTTACTACCTGGACCAGGACCCCATCATCGACAACGTGGAGACCTACCTGTGCTGGGAGGACCGCCAGCGCGAGCACGTGCTCGACAACCTGGAAACCATGGTGGTCAAGGCGGCGGCCGAATCCGGCGGCTACGGCATGCTCGTGGGCCCGGCCTCGACCCGGGAGGAACGCGAGGCCTTCGCGGACAAGATCAAGGCCAATCCGCGCAACTACATTGCCCAGCCCACGGTCGGCCTGTCCCGCTGCCCGGTTATCGTGGACGACCATTTCGAAGGCCGCCACGTGGATTTGCGCCCCTATATCCTCTACGGCGAGGACATCCGCGTCATCCCCGGCGGACTCACCCGGGTGGCCCTGCGCAAGGGCTCCCTGGTCGTCAACTCCTCCCAGGGCGGCGGCAGCAAGGATACCTGGGTCCTGGGCGGCCCGGCCGGGTAAGCGGGGAGGGGAGGAGGATGGGATTGGTTGGGAGGAAGAGAAGCCTCCGGCGGCCAAAGGGCTGCGCCCTTTGGAATCCCCGCGAAGGGGCGCTCCTTACGACGGTGCTTGCTGGTAGAGAATGTAGCTATTGGAGAAAAATGTTTTTTCTAGGCGCCCGGATTGTCCGGACGCGAAGGGGTGGAGGCGAAACGGATGGGAACCCTTTCGGGTTTCCAAAGGGCAGCGCCCTTTGGCCGCCGGAGGCTTTTTCCCCTCCCCCCGTCCCGCACCGCCCACCCTCCACGGAGAGCCCATGCTGAGCCGCGTCGCCGATGCCATTTACTGGATGAGCCGCTATCTGGAGCGGGCCGGCAACATCGCCCGCTTCCTGGACGTCAACTGGCATCTCACCCTGGACACGCCGGGCGCCACCTTCGAGCAGTGGTTGCCGCTGGTGCGGGCCATGGGCGACCACGAGGTCTTTCGCGATCGCCAATGCCCGGCCAACCGGGAGGGCGTCATCCGCTTTTTGGCCTTCGACCAGGACTACGGCAATTCCATCGTGACCTGCCTGAGCCGTGCCCGGGATAATGCCCGCACCATCCGCGACATGATCCCCACGGAAATGTGGGAGCAGATCAACACCTTCTACCATCTGGTCCGGGAGGCGGCCCACAACGGCACCGCCGTGCTCAACAATCCCTACCAGTTCTGCGACGAGATCAAGCGCCGCGACCTGACCGTAAGCGGCATTGCCGGAGATGCCATGTCCCATGACGAGGCCTGGGACTTTTTCCGGCTGGGCCGGTTGCTCGAACGGGCGGACAAGACCTCGCGCATCCTCGACGTCAAGTACTTCATCCTGCTTCCCGATCTGGCTGACGTGGGCTCGAACCTCGACTATGTGCAATGGGCGGCCTTGCTCAAGGCCATCAGCGCCCTGGAAGCCTACCGCCACCGTTACGGCCGCATCCAGCCCGATCGGATCGTGGAATTTCTGCTGCTCGACCATGATTTCCCGCGTTCGGCCCTGTGCTGCCTGTCGGCGGCCCAGCGTTGCCTGCACGCCATCACCGGCACGGCCATCGGCTACTACTGCAATCCGGCCGAGAAGCGCCTGGGACAACTGTGCGGGGAGTTGGCCTACAGCGGGGTGGAAGAGATTTTCGCCATGGGGTTGCACGAGTTCACCGACAAGTTGCAAACCCGTATGAACCAGGTGGACGAGGCGGTTTACGCCACCTTTTTCGACACCTTTCCGGCCATTGACGCGGCCGCTCAACAATGAGACAAGCCCCTCCATGACGTTTTGCCTGGGCATCGCGGTGGAAGAGGGCCTGGTCGGCATCGCCGACACGCGCATCACCTCGGGCAACGAGATGACCAGCGCCCGCAAGGTCACCACCTACCAGAACGGCCATGGGGCCTTTTTCCTCATGACGTCGGGGCTGCGTTCGGTGCGCGACAAGGCGCTCACCTATTTCGACGAGGCGCTCTCGGAACGCCCCGAGCCGTGCGACAAGCTCTACAAGGCCGTCAATCTTTTTGCCGACCAGTTGCGCCGGGTCGCCACCGAGGACAAGGCCTTTCTGGCCGAATCCGGGTTGCGCTTTGACATGCATACCCTGATCGGCGGCCAGCTCACGGGCGATACCGCCCACAAGCTCTTCCTTGTCTATCCCGAGGGCAATTGGGTGGAGGTCTCGCGCGGTACGCCCTACCACATCATCGGCGAGGGCGGGTACGGCAAGCCGGTGCTCGACCGCACCCTCAAATATTCCGATCCGTTGCTCATGGCCCTCAAGGTCGGCTGCCTGGCCTTTGATTCCACCCGCATCAGCGCCGCGGACGTGGATTTCCCCATCGATGTGGTCCTCTACCAGAAAGGGGGCCGCGATCTGGCCGAACACCGCTACGAGAAAGAGGACCTGGCCAACATCTCCTCCTGGTGGCAGGAGCATTTGCGCGGTCTGGTGTACAAGCTGCCCTCGGAATGGATCGAGGGGGTGGCTTCCAAGCTGACAACCATTCCCCGCAAACTCCCGGCTTCTCCCCCTTCGAAGTAATCCGTGCGTTGTCGCGTCGTTCACCACACTCGCTACCGTTACACCCGGCCGGTCTTTCTTGAGCCCCACTTGGTGCGTCTGACCCCGCGGGGCGACGCGACCCAGCGGCTGGTGTCCGTCACGACCGCCATCCGGCCCGAGCCGGTGGGACAAAGCCCCTGCACGGACCTGCACGGCAATACCGTCCTGTCGGTCTGGTTTGCCGGCCTGACCGACCAGCTCGACATCGATGTCACCTGCGAAGTGGAGACTCTGCGCGGCAATCCGTTTGATTTTTTGCCTGATCCGGAGCGCTCCCGACTGCCTGTGGTGCCGACGGCCGACGAGGCGGTTTTGGCACCGTGCCTGTTGCCGCCGCCGGCTGTGCAACCGGCGGCCCTGGCCCTGGCCAGGCGGATGCTGGACGGAGGCGCGGTCACGCCCCGGGATTTTGCCTGGTCCCTTGTCACCTGGATGGGCACGAATTTGACACCGATCGTACGCCGGGAATCCGGTATCCTGTCCCCGGACATGGTGCTGGCCAGGGGACGTGGCGCCTGCCGCGACCTGGCCGTGTGCGCCATGGCCGTCTGCCGGGCGGTGGGTCTTCCGGCCCGGTTCGTATCCGGCTACCAGGAGGGCGATCCCATGCTCGAGGAGCGGGATCTGCATGCCTGGTTCGAGGTTTGGTTGCCAGGAGGCGGCTGGCGCGGTTACGATCCCACCCATGGTTTGGCCGTGGCCGACCGTCATGTGGCCCTGGCCGTAGCCCCCGAGCCCGAAGGCGCCGCGCCGGTGGTCGGAGCCTTCCGGGGAGACGGGGCCTCGGTCGCACTCAGCCATGACGTGCGCCTGGAGATGTTTTGACAGCCGAGCTCCTTTTTTTTCGGATGCAGTGGGCCAGGGGCTAGGCTCGTGTGCGTGAACATGACATAAGGTGTGAGTATGGGTTGTTTCCGGGCCGTATTTGTTCGTGTCGTCATGACACTTTCGGCCGCCTTGGTGGTCATGTTGCTGTGTTGTCTTTTCCAGGTGGTCGAGGCCCGGGCCGACCTCGTGGAGTTGACGCCCGAGGAAAAGGCCTTTGTTGCCGCGCATCCGGTCATCACGTTCAGTGATTCGGATTGGCGTCCCCTGTCGATTGTGGTGGGCGGTCGCGCGCAGGGGCTTTTTCACGACTATTTCACTCTGATATCCCAGCGAACCGGCCTGGCCTTTCGTTTCGAGCCCCAAGGTGACGGCCGGGATTTCCAGCTTGTGCTCGATGCCTTGCGCGAGCGGCGCATCGACATGATCGACGGCACGGGCAAGACACCCGATCGGGCTCGCTACGCCCTGTTCGTCGGCCCCTACCTGCGTTTCCCCCTGGCCATCATGTCCCGGGAGGACACGCCCCTTTCCTCCCTGGAGGCGCTGTCCGGCCGGCGCGTGGCCGTGGGCCGGGGGGGCACGGCCCACGAATATCTCAAGGAACACGGGAAAAATCTGACGATCATCCCGGCCGAGGACCATACCGAAGCCCTGCGTATGGTGGCCACGGGCCGGGCCGACGCCGCTGTGGAAAACCTGGCCGTGGCCGCCCATGCCATCCGCATGGCCGGGCTGGTCAATGTCAAGATTTCCGGCCTGCTCGATTATTCCTTCGAAATCTATTCCTTAGTGCGTTCGGACTGGCCGCTTCTGGCCTCGATCCTCAAAAAAGCCCAGGATTCGGTGACCGAGACCGAGCGGGGGGCTTTGCTCGCCAAATGGCTGCCGGTCTACAAGGAGCGGTTGGAGGGCGAGGCCACCCGGCACGAACCGGCCATTCCCGGCATCGGCGCCGCCGTGGCCCTGACCGATCGGGAACGGGAGTACCTGAACCACAAGAAAGCCCTGGCCTATTGCATCGATCCGGACTGGGCCCCCATCGAGCACATCGATGAAAACGGCCGCCATGTGGGCATGACGGCCGATTTTCTGGAGCTGATGAGCGCCCGGCTCGGGGCGCCCATGGTGCTTGTGCCCACACCCTCCTGGAGCCAGACCTTGGTCGCGATCAAGGACGGACGGTGCGATTTCCTGCCTGCGGCCGGTGATACCCGACAGCGACGCCGCTTCCTCAATTTCACCACGTCCTACCTGCGTTTTCCCATGGTCGTGGCCACCCGGGCCAAGGTCGGTTTCATCGATGATCCGTCCGCCCTTGTCGGCAAGTCCCTGGGCGTGATCAACGGCTATGCCAGCCTGGATATCCTGCGGGCCAAGTACCCGGAATTGCAATTGCTCGAGGTGCCGAGCGTCACCGAGGGGCTGCGGCTGGTCTCCGAAGGCAAGCTGTTCGGCTTCATCGACATCGTGCCCGTGATCAGCCAGGCCATTGCCAAGGGCCATTTCAGCGATCTCAAGATCGCCGGCCGCCTGGACGCCGAACTCGACCTGTCCATGGCCAGCCGCGAAGACGAGCCGGAACTCAATTCCCTGTTCCAGAAGGCCGTCAATTCCCTGACCAAGGCCGAAATCGACGCCATCACCAAGAAATGGCTGGCCGTGACTTTCGAGCAGGGTTTTGACTACGCCCTGCTGTGGAAGGTGCTGGCCGGCGCGTCCGTGGTGCTTTTCGTGGTGATCTGGTGGAACCGCAAGCTCACCCGGCTCAACAGGACCATCCGCCGGGCCCACGAGGCCCTGGACCAGACCAGTCGCCGCCTGGGAGCCCTGCTCGACAACGCTGGCCAGGGTTTTTTGACCGTGGACGCGGACGGCCTGGTCGAACCCCAGTACAGCCAGGAATGCCGGACCATCTTCGGCGTCGCCATGGCCGGGGCCTGGTTGCCCGAGGTTCTCTATCCGACGGACCTCCCGGCCCGGGACCTGATGGCGAAAAATATCCGCCGCATCCTGGACGAGCCTGACGCCTACCGGCGGGAACTCTACCTGTCGCTGATGCCGAAAACCGTGCGCCGGAGCGGGGCGACCTTGCGCCTGGCCTATCGGGCCCTGGCCGGCGACCGGCTCATGTTCGTCATCACCGATGTCAGCGGCGAGGTGGAACTGCGCGACGCCGTGGCCCGGGAACGCAACCGGCTGGCCTGTGTGGTGGCGGCCGTGCGCGACGAACGGGATTTTTTCGCCGTGCTCGACGCGTTTGCCCTATTCCGGGAGCAAGGCGCCCGGGAGGCCCGCGAGGCCCCCGGTGGCAGGCAGGCCCTGGAACAGGTGTACCGGCGGGTGCATACCTTCAAGGGGCTGTTTTTGCAGTTCGAGTGCGCCCAGGCCGCCAAGGCCCTGGCTACCCTGGAAAGCCGGCTTTCGACCCTGCGCCGGACCCAGGACCCGAGCCGGGAAGCCGTGGCCGACATGCTCGGCGACACGGCCGTGGATGTGGCCGTGGCCGGGGATGCGGACGTGGTGCGCCAAGCCCTGGGCGAGGAATTTTTCAGTCGGCGGGACACGGTTTCCATCGACGACGACGTGGCCAAGGCCTTGTCCGCCTTGTGCGACAGGCTGCTGGCCCGGGCCGACGCCCTGGGCCTTGACGCGGCCGATCAGGCCGTGCTGCGGTCCGGACGGACCATGCGCTTCGTGGACATGCGCCGGCTTTTGGCCGGCTACCCGCGCGAGGCCCAGCGGCTGGCCCGGTCCCAGGGCAAGGAACTCGCACCGTTTCCCATCACCGGTGATCCGGTGCTCGTGGACCCGCACCGGTTCGACCCGCTGGTCAAAAGTTTGATCCATCTGTTTCGCAACGCCGTGGATCATGGCCTGGAAATGCCCCAGCAGCGGGAGGAACACGGCAAACCCCCGGTCGGCCACCTGGAATGCCGGGTAACCCGGGAGGGGGACCGGCTGACCATTACGGTGCGCGACGACGGCCAGGGGGTCGATCCGGCCAGTCTGCGTTCCCGGGCCTTTGAATTGGGTCTGGGCGGGGCCGAGGAACTGGCTGCCTTGGATGACGCAGCCTCCTTTGCCCTGGTGTTTCGCGACGGCTTCACGACCCGACGCGAGGCTGGCGACCTGTCCGGTCGCGGTGTAGGGTTGGCCGCTGTCCGAGCCGAGGCCGAGCAGTTGGGCGGAAACGTGACCATGGAAAGTACCCCGGGGCAGGGGACATGCCTGCATCTGGCCATTCCCCTGGGCTCGGCGGGAGTGACAAGCGAGGACGCATGATCGACTCTTTCGACGGCAAGCGGTTCATCGAGGCCCTGGTCGCCCGGACCGAAGCGTTTTTTCGTGAGGAGCTGGACATTCCTGTCACGGACCGGGCCTTCCAGTCCGACGACGTGCACAAGCTCGACCTGCGGCGCATTACCGCCATCATGAGCGCGACCAGTTCTCTCAAACTGTATCTGGCCTACAGTTTCGACGCGTCGTTGATCGAGGCGGCCTTTGCCGCCTATGCCGCGGATCTCGATATCGGACCGGACGAGCACGACGATGCCGTCCAGGAAACCGCGGGCGATATTATCAACATCATCGTGGGCAATGCCCTGGCCGACCTGGCCGCGACCGGTCCGGCCATCGCCCTGTCCCCCCCCATCATCCTCACCGAGGCCAAGTCGGTCATGCGGCATCGGGGGGCGCGGTTCGTTTCGGCCCATCTCGGCACGCCCCAGGGGCAGTGCGGCATTCATCTCATCGGGCCGGGCGAGCTGTTCGACGATACGCTCGAGTATGTGAAGGAGTAAGGCATGCGGCGATTGCGCATCATGGTCGTGGACGATTCGGGGCTCACCGTGAAGAAAATGGCCAAGCTCCTCGAGGAGCTTGGGCACGAGGTGGTCCATGTGGCCGCAACCGGCCAGCAGGCCGTGGATGCCTATCCGGGGGTGGCCCCGGATCTGGTGACCATGGACATCACCATGCCCGACATGGACGGCATCGAGGCCACGCGCCGGATCCTGGCCACGGCTCCGTCCGCCCTGGTCATCATCGTCACCTCCCACGGCCAGGAGCAAATGGTCATGGACGCCATCGAGGCCGGCGCCAAGGGGTATATTCTCAAGCCCGTGAAAAAGGAAAAGCTCGTCGAAACCCTGGAAACCGTCACGGCCAAGTATCTTTCATGAACGCGTCCATGCTCGAAAGCGCCTTGTTGCGCACGCACTTCGACGTTATTCCTTTCGGCATCTACGTCGTCGATGTGACGAGCCTTGAGCTGGTGTTCGTCAACAAGCACTTTCGGGAACGCATGGGCGAAGCGGTCAGCGGCAAGTGTTACGAGGTCATCTACGCGAGCGACCGGCCCTGTCCCCACTGCCGGATCGCCGAACTGTTGACGCCCGAGGGCATGCCGAACGGGGAGACCGTCGTCTACGACCAGTACAACGAGCACGACGAACGCTGGTGCCAGCTCCAGGAAAAAACCATGGGTTGGCCCGACGGCCGGGTGGTCAAATATTCCATCGCCGTGGATATCTCCGAACTCAAGGAGACCCAGAACCGGCTGGCCGAGGCCCATGCCGCCCTGGCCCTGCGCAACCGGGAACTGGCCGACCAGAACCGGATCCTCCAGGAGAACATCCACCTGCGCGAACATGTCGAGCGCATCGCCAAGCACGATCTCAAGGCGCCCCTTTCCGCGCTCATCGGCCTGCCCCGGCTGCTGCTCGACAATTACGACCTGCCTGGCGAGGCCACCCGCATGGTGGAGCTCATCGAGCAGGCCGGACAGAATATGCTCGAAATGCTCAACCAGTCCCTGATCCTCTACAAGCTTGAAACCGACACCTACGCCCTGGCATCCGAACCCCTGGACCTGCTGGAGCTGGTCCGGGACGTGGCCGGACGTCTGTCCGGCTCCTCCCTGGGGCAGATGCGGCGGGTACGCGTCAGTCTGGATGGCCGGGAACCGCAGCCAGGCGAGCGTCTGCTCTTTTCCGGCGACCCGTTGCTGTGCCGGCCGCTGCTGCAAAATCTCCTGCAAAACGCCCTGGAAGCCACGCCGGTCGCCGGGGAGGTGCGCGTGGATGTCCGGTCCGGCCGGGACGCGGTCGCCATCGCCCTGACCAATCCCGGCGAAGTCCCGGAAGCCATCCGGGGCCGCATGTTCGAAAAGTACGTCACCCAGGGCAAACGCGGCGGCACGGGCCTGGGTGCCTATTCCGCCGCCCTGGCCGCCCGGGCCCATGGCGGACGGGTGCGGCTCGACGCCTCGCAACCGGGTGCGACCACGGTCCTTGTGACCCTGCCCACGGGACAGGACGTCGCCGTATGATGGAAAACGCCCTGTTCGAGAGCCATTTCGACCTCATCCCCTTCGGCATCTACGTGGTGGATGTGCAAAGCTTTGTCCTGGTCTACAGCAACTTGGCTTTCCGCGAACATTTCGGCGATCACCGGGGCGCGCTGTGCCACCAGGCCCTTTTCGAGCGGGATACCCCGTGCCCCTGGTGCCGTCTGGACACCTTGCTGACCCCGGACGGCCGCCCCACCGACCACACGATTGTCTTCGAACATTTCAACGAAGTGGATGACCGCTGGTACCAGATGCAGGTCCGGGCCATGACCTGGCCCGACGGCCGCACGGTCAAATACTCCATTGCCGTGGACATCTCCGAACTCAAGGAGACCCAGAACCGACTGGCCGAGGCCCATGCCACCCTGGCCCTGCGCAACATCGACCTGCGCCGCCTCTCGACCACGGATGCCTTGACCGAATTGTCCAATCGGCAGCATATCGAGTCCCTGATCCGCCAGGCGCTCGAAGCACGCGCGGCGTCTGGTGCGCCGCTTTCGCTGATCCTTTTTGATATCGACCACTTTAAGGCGATAAACGACCGGCTCGGGCATCTGGCCGGCGATGCGGCCCTGCGCGCCTTGGCCGAACGGGTGCGGCAGACCGTGCCGTCCGATTGCACCATCGGCCGTTGGGGTGGGGAGGAGTTCCTCATCCTGTGCCCGGGGACCGACCGTCAGGGGGCCGCGCGCCTGGCCGAAGCTGTCCGGCTGGCCGTGCGGGACGTGGCCTTGCCGGACAGCGGCGGCCTGAGCTGTAGTTTCGGCCTGACCGAGGCCGGCCAGGGCGAGAGCCTGGACGACCTGCTCGCCCGGGTGGACAGCGCCTTGTACGCGGCCAAGGATCGGGGTCGAGACCGGGTGGAACTCGCCTGATCGCGGCAGGCACATTCCCGGGCCTGCGTCAAGTCCTTTACGATTTCTCCAAAAATTCCTACGGGCAAGGACAACTGGCACCGGGCTTCCCGCGGCGGGGACGTCCGGCGCTTCCACCCTGCAACGAGGAAGGTTTCGCATGGACGGCAAGTTGGCGAACCCGGCGCCGCTCGGGCTCATGGGCTTTGGCATGACCACGATTTTGCTCAACATCCACAACGCCGGCTTTTTCCCCCTGGGCTCCATGGTTTTGGCCATGGGGCTTTTTTATGGCGGGCTGGCCCAGATCATCGCCGGCTTCCTGGAATTCAAGAAGGGCAACACCTTTGGCCTGACCGCGTTTACGAGCTACGGCTGTTTCTGGCTGTCCTTGGTCGGGCTCATCGCCCTGCCGAAAATGGGCCTGGCCGAGCCCACGCCCGAGGGGTTCATGGCCTGGTATCTCTGTTTGTGGGGCGTTTTTACGTTTTTCATGTTTTTGGGGAGCCTGCGGGGCAATACCGCGTTCAAGTTCGTTTTTGGCTCGCTGACCGTGCTTTTTTTCCTGCTGGCCGCCCGGGATTGGTTGGAATCGCCCACGGTCGGCCTCTTGGCTGGCTATGAAGGCCTGGCCTGCGGCGCGAGCGCCTGCTACCTGGCCATGGCCGAAGTGCTCAACGAGACCTACGGCCGCACCATCCTGCCCGTGGGCTGAGCGCGGGGAGCCGGGGAGTGGGAGACGCCTCCGGCGGCCAAAGGGCGCGGCCCTTTGGAAACCCGTAAGGGGAAAAAAACGCGCATTGCCTGGCCTAACGATGGCCAGGGACGTCGCTTGGGGCGTGGCATCCGCCGTTTCCCAGCCAGGGGAGCGGCGGGTGCCGGCTGGAAAAATGCGGTGTGCGGGAGTAGCGTTGGCCGCAACGACCGCCAGTACCATCGAGGATGCATGACCACGACCCTTGACCAGCACGTCACTGTCTCGTTTGCTTTTCCGGTTCTTTTCACTCGGCATGTTTTCGATCCGGCCAACCGAGTCCTGGCCGATGTCTTCGACCGGGCCGGACCCGGGCCCCATCGTTTGGGCGTGGTCGTGGACGGGGGGCTGGTCCGGGCCGATCCGGGACTCCCCGGACGGCTGGAGGCGTATCTGACGGCCCAGGCCGACCGGCTGTGCCTGGCGGAACCGCCGTTGATCGTCCCGGGCGGCGAGCCGGCCAAGGCCGACATGGCCGTGGTCCAGGCCGTGTGGGACCTGACCTTTCGGGCGAAACTGTGCCGCCAGTCCTTTGTCGTGGCCGTAGGCGGCGGCGCGGTCCTGGACGCGGCCGGCTTCGGCGCGGCCACGGCCCACCGGGGCGTGCGCCTGGTGCGCTTGCCCTCCACGGTGTTGGCCCAAAACGATGCCGGTGTGGGACTCAAAAACGGCATCAACGCCTTTGGTCGCAAAAACTATCTGGGCTCGTTCGCGCCGCCCTTTGCCGTGGTCAACGATCTCGATTTCCTGGACAGCCTGCCGGATCGGGATATCCGGGCCGGGTTGGCCGAGGCGGTCAAGGTGGCGCTCGTGCGGGACCGGGACTTTTTCGAGCGTCTGGTGATCCTGGCACCGGACCTGGCCGTGCGCGAGCCCGAGGCCGTGGCCGAGGCGGTCAGGCGCTGCGCGGCCTTGCACATGGAGCATATGGCCGCCGGCGGCGATCCGTTCGAACTGGGCTCGGCCCGGCCCCTCGATTTCGGTCATTGGGCCGCCCATGCCCTGGAAGAGGCCACGGGCGGCGCGTTGCGCCATGGCGAGGCCGTGGCCGTGGGCATGGCCCTGGACAGCCTGTACGCCCGGGCTATCGGCCTGTTCCCCGCACCGGACTGCGAGGCCGTGCTGCGTTTGTTGTCGGACTTGGGCTTGGCCGTGTGGCATCCGGCCCTGGCCGATCTGGACATGGACCGGGCCGTGGAAGCCTTTCGCGAACATCTGGGCGGCCGGCTCCACCTGACCTTGCCCACGGCCATCGGCGCCCGGGTCGAGGTCCACACCGTGGACCAGGCGGTCATGGCCGCGGCCCGGACCGAACTGGCCCGGCGCTCCGGGAGCTAGGCCATGGTGCCGGTCACCTATTGCACCAACATCCATCCGGGCGAGAGCTGGGCGGAGATCGAGGCGGCCGTGGCACGTTATGCTCCGGTCGTGTGCGCGGGTCTGGGGGGCGAAGGCCCTTTCCCCTTGGGACTGCGCCTGTCCGGATTGGCCAGCCGGGAGCTCGACAGTGCCAAGGCCCGGGCTTTCGGGGACTGGCTGACCGCGACCGGACTGGTCGTGACTACGGTCAACGGTTTCCCTTACGGCCGGTTCCACGGCGTGCCGGTCAAGGAGCAGGTCTACCGCCCCGATTGGCGCGATCCCGAGCGCGCGGCCTACACGGCCCGGCTGGCCCGGTTGCTGGCGCTTTGGCTGCCGGACGGGGCCTGTGGCTCCATTTCCACCGTGCCTCTCGGGTTTAGACGGGATTTTCCCGAAGCGGCGGTGCCTGGAGCCCTGGACAACCTGCGCCAAGCCCTGGCCGATCTGGCCGGCCTGGAAGAGGCCACGGGCAAGCGCATCCGGCTGTCCGTGGAAGCCGAACCGGGGTGCCTGATCGAGACCATGCCCGAGATGGTGGGACTTTTCGAACGGCTGGAGCTTTCCCCCCGGCTGGCCCGGCATCTGGCCGTGTGCTACGACTGCTGCCACCAGGCCTTGCAGTTCGAGGAGCCGGAAGCATCCCTCGGCTTGCTGGCCCGAAACGGCATTCCCATAGGCCATGTCCAGGTTTCCTCGGCGCTGCATCTGGATGGGGCGGATCTGGGGCGGCTGGCCGGATTTGCCGAGCCGGTCTACCTGCATCAGGCCGTGGCCAAGCGGGATGATGGGACCCTTGTCCGGTTCGACGACCTGCCCGCGGCCCTGGCCGCGAACCTGGACGGGGTCACGGCCTGGCGGGTGCATTTCCATCTGCCGGTCTTTGTGGAACAGCTGCCCGAGTGCGCCACCACCCAGGCGTTTTTGCGCGACGCCTTGCCGCGTTTCTCGCCGAACCTGCCCCTGGAGGTGGAGACCTATACCTGGAGCGTGCTTCCGCCGCGTTTGCGCATGGCGGCGGTAACCGATTCCATCATCCGGGAGATCGGCTGGGTGGAGACGGCGCGGCGGCAGGGGGCCGGCAACGGTTAAAGATGCTCGCGGATGGCGAGCAGGACCTTGTGGGCGGCCGCGATCTCTTCCGGCAGGATGTTTCCCAAGAGTTCCTGGTGGACCGCGTCGTCGGTACGGCACATTTCCGCGAAACACGGCTGGGCCTTGTCCGTCAGTTCCACCCGCTTGACGCGCCGGTCCTCGGGATCGGCCACGCGCCGGGCCCAGCCACCGTCCTCCAGCCGGTCGAGCAGGCGCACCAGGGACGGGCCTTCCACGCCCACGGCCTGGGCGAGTTCCCGCTGGGTCAGGGCACAGCCCTTGCGGGCCAGGCAGGAAATCACCATCCACATGGCGTGTGACAGGCCCAGGGGGCGCAGACGTGCGTCCATCCGGGCGCGCCAAGCCCGTGCCGCCTCGGCCAGGGCCTGGGGAAAGGAAGGCGTCTGGTCCGGAGAAGACTCGGGACGAGGCGCCCTGGCCAGGGCAGGACTCCGATCGTGGAGGCTCTGCGCCATAACGCTTCTCCTTAATAGGGATGTCAAAATAAAGACTAACCGAATTTAGCGCGCCTGACCACATGGCGCAACGCGTTTTGATGTTTTTGGGCAAACTTGTTCGTCGCGGCCTGAGGCCCGGTGGCGAGGTCTGGCCGAGATTTTCCTTCTCCCCGATCCCATCTTGGGCTATGCTCGCTTGCGAGACGCATCATTTCGTCGACGGCGCAGCCGGTACGCACGGTCCGTCGTCCAACCCATGTCAAGGGAGGATCAGTGGTCAAAAACGCTTACACGTTTGCCAAGCGGTCTAAGGAATTGGCCAAGAAGAAGAAAAAAGAAGAAAAATTACAACGCAAGGCCCAACGGGGAGACGACTCCGACGACGGCCAGCCCATCTACGACGAGGCGACCGGTCAAATCATCTTCAATTCCGGCGAGGAGAAACAAGCTTCACCGGACGAGACCGAGCCTCCCGCCTCCTGAGCGCGTCCTTTGGATCGCGATCCCGGGGAGCGCGTCTTACGGCAGCAGGAACGACGGCAGTTTTTGCCGGAAGGTCCGATAGTCCTCCCGCCCCTCGACCTGGGTCAGCCGGTCGTTGGTTTCCCGGAAATAGAGCCGGTCCCATTCGCCGGTAGCCACCGGCGCGCAGGCGGCGAGCTGGGCGAGCAGCGCGAGGACCAACACAAGGCGCATGGTGAAACCTCCCCGGGACGGCGGATTGTTCCCGACCCATCAGACTCTTGCAGATTCCATGCCCCGGATGGCCGGCCCCGAGCGGTCGACTTCCGGGGGCATGCCCTGCCGTGGGGCCCGTGGCCGCCGGATTGATCGGCCAGGGCTTTTGCCGTAGGGTGCCGGCCACACGTTTACCGGAGTCCTGCACCATGTCTGATACGCCTTTTGCCGATCTCAAGTTGTTCATCACCGGTCCCACCTATCTGCGCCCGGAAGTGCGCGCCGCCGGCGCCTGGCCCGAATACGGCCACCGCGACGCCGAAAACGCCAAGCGGTTCAAACCCATTTTCGAGGACCTGGCCCAGATCGCCGCCTTGCCGGACGACTACCGGACCATGCTTTTTCTGGGCTCGGGCTCCACGGCCATGGAAGCGGCCATCCGCTCCCTGGTGGCGGCCGGCGAAACCGTGCTCCACGTCTCGGTCGGGGCCTTTGGCGACCTGTGGTACAAGATTTCGGTGGCCAATGACAAAAAAGCCGTGCTGCTGTCCTTCGAACCCGGCCAGACCGTGGACACGGCCGCCCTGGAAGCGGCTCTGGACACCCACAAGCCGGCCGTGGTCGCCTTCACCCATAACGAGACCTCGACCGGGGTGGTCAACGACATCACGGACCTGTGCCGGCGGGTCAAGGCCCGGGGTGCCCTGGCCCTGGTGGACGGGGTGAGCATTTTCGGCGGCGCGCCGAGCTGCATCGCCGCGTCGGGCTGCGACATGTACTGTACGGCCACCCAGAAATCCCTGGGGCTGCATGCCGGCTTCGGCATTGGCTTCGTGAGCCCGGCCGCCATCGACAAGGCCCGGCACGTGACCGGCAAGGGCCATGCCGGTGATATCCTCAAGCACCTGGAGCGCGCGGCCAAGTACCAGACCCAGTCCACGCCCAACGGCGCCCTGGGTAACCAGATGTACGTGCAGCTCGAATACATCGTGAAGGAAGAGGGGATCGCGGCCCGGTTCGCCCGCCACGAGGTGATGCGGGCCATGGCCTGGGATTTCGTGCGGGGACTGCCCGGATTCGAACTGTGCGCGCCGGAAGGTTTTCGCTCGCCCACCGTGACCACGGCCGTGGTGCCGGCGGGCATGACGTTTGCCGATCTCAAGGTGGCCAAGGAAGCCATGCGCGCCCGGGGCTATCTCTTCGATCCCGGCTACGCCAAGCTCAACGAGGACCTGGAAAGCCAGGGCCGGCGGCCGATTTTCCGCATCAGCCACATGGGCGATATCAGTCCGGCCATGCTCCAGGGCTTCCTGGAGGCGTTGGGCCAGGTCCTTTCCCGCTAAGTACACCTCGGGCCGTGGCGCGGGTCACGGCCCGAGGCCTCCCTGTGCGTTCCGGATCAGCCGGCGAGGCTCAGGGACTCCGGGCGCGCAGCCCGTCCTTGCGACACGACCCACACCCTGCCGGACCTGTCGCCGGCTGTGCCCTTGGCCAGGAGATGGCGGCCGGGTCGCCCAGCCGGTTACTCCGAAGCGGCCTTGGCCTCGACCTGGGCCCGGATGCGGCACACGCCGCAGATTTCGCTCGACGACGGATAGCCGCAGGTCTGGCAGGGGGCGAGGGTTTCGCCTCCCTCCTGGTTGGGCGCGGCGAAATGCGGCCGGCCCCGGTCCAGGAAGGCTTCGTAGAAGGCCACCTTCTGGCCGGGACTGCGATCCTCCAGGTCGGCGAAGAGCTTTTTGTGCCCGGTGAAGCTGGCTCCGCCGCTGTACGGGCAGCCCGCCTTCCAGTGGTCGATGCCCTTGAAAAAGCAGTAGGCCGCGGTCTCGAACTCGGTCACGCGGTAAAGCGGTTTGATCTTGCGCACAAAGCGGCCCTCGGCCGGCAGCACCGGGCCCTGGCCGCCCAGATAGGCCGCGTCCCAACGCAGCACATTGGCGAACAGCCGCGCCACCTCGTCGTCGAGGTTGTGGCCGGTGGCCAGGGCGGCAAAGCCGTTTTCGTAGGCGAACCGGTTGAAATAATGGCGCTTGATCTTGCCGCACACGGCGCAGATCGGCCGTCTGACCGCCGCCTTGACCGCCGGGATGGCCAGGCCCACATCCTCCATGCGTAGGACATGGAGGGGAAAGCCGTTGTCCCGGAAATAGGCTTCGGTCTTGGCGCATACCGGGTCCGAGGAGTCCGGGATGCCCAAATGCACGTGGAGCCCCTCCACGTCATGCCCGAGCTCGGACAGGACCCGCATGAGGGCCAGGGAGTCCTTGCCGCCCGAGACGGCCACGAGCACCTTTTCTCCGGGCTGGATCATGGCGTGGCGGCGCACGGCGGTCTCCACCTGCCGTTTGAAGAAAACCTCGAAGCATTCGGGGCAAAATCCCGCGTGGTGACTGGGCAGCTTGACGGCGGCCAGCGCGCCGCAGCGTTTGCACTTCATGGGAACCTTATCAGGGGTAAAGGGTGTCGGGGCGGGAGGGGAAGAGCCTCCGGCGGCCGGGGGCATGATGCCCCCGGACCCCTCGCACGGGGAGACTCTGGAGACGCTATGCGTGTTCTCCGTGCTGCCGGAGGCCATGTCTTTGCCTCGCGGGGTGATCCAGGAGGGGGACCCTCCTGGCCGCCGGAGGCGTTTCTCTCCCGAGTGCCTTAACCGCGCGACGTCACTAGGCGCACGGTGACGTGGTCGCCGTCGTGCAGGCGGCGGTCCGGGGTGAGCAGTTCCCCATCGCGGATGATGAGGGCGTCGTTGACGCGCAGGTCAAGTTTTTGCTGCAATTGCAAAACGGTGTTGATTTTTGGGAAAGACAGGGGTTGACTCTGGGAACTTATGGTCACGGTGATCATGACCCGATGATATACCCCTTGGCCGGTATGGAATCAAGACGGCCGGGAGGGAAAAACGGTTGACCCCTGGCGGGCTTTTCAGCATAAGGTGAGAGTGTCGGCACGGTTTGTTTTTTGTATTACGCCGTATTGCGAGGAGTTCAGTCATGAGTGGGAAGATTTTGGTCGTCGATGACGAAAAACATATCCGGATGTTGTACCAGGAAGAGTTGGAGGGCGAGGGGTACGAGGTCGTGACCTCGGACGGCGAGGAAGCCATCCTGCCGCTGATGGAACGGGTCGCGCCCGAAGTGGTGGTCCTCGACATCAAACTCGGCTCCAACCGTTCCGGACTCGACCTGCTCCAGGAGATCCGGGGCAAGGACCAGGCCATCCCGGTGATTTTGAGCACCGCCTACGACAGCTTTCAGCACGATCTCAAGTCCATTGCCGCCGATTATTACGTGGTCAAATCCGTGGACCTGGGCGAGCTCAAGGCCAAGGTGGCCCTGGCCATGGAAAAGGCCCGCAGCGGTCGGGGCTGAGGGCGTATTCGGGGAATTCGTAACGGAGCGCCTGCTCCGAAACGATTGCAACCGTGGGCTTTTTTGAGCGGAGTCGCATTTTTTTCAGGCGCAAGAGCGGAGATACCGCTCCCTTCCGGCAGCGGGCCGGTCGGGGGCGTTCGGGATTGCACGCGGAAGACGGGTGACCGTCTTCCGCTTTTTTTGGCGGCGACCAATGGCCTTGCCTGGCCGTGCGGTTCGTGCTAGCCGGCTTCACCATGCTTCCTGACATTTCCCGGACAATCCAGGAGATCGCCCTGCTCACGGTCCCCGTGCTCATGGCCATCACCTTCCACGAAGTGGCTCACGGCTATGTGGCCAACTGGCTGGGCGATCCCACGGCCAAGCTGGCCGGCCGGCTCACGCTCAATCCGATCAAGCACCTCGACATCCTCGGCGTGCTGGCCTTCGTGCTCACGCGCATGATCGGCTGGGCCAAACCCGTGCCGGTCGATCCCCGCTATTTCCGCAATCCCAGGCACGGCATGATGCTCGTGGCCTTAGCCGGGCCGCTGATGAATTTCCTGCTGGCCGTGGTGTGCGCCCTGGCCGCCCGGGGACTCGACTGGCTGGCCACGGACATGACGCCCGGGACCCTTGCCTACCGGGTGCTCGAACCGCTGGTCTACATGGCCGTGGCCGGGGTGTCGGTGAACCTGGCCCTCGGCATCTTCAATCTGCTGCCGGTGCCCCCCCTGGACGGCAGCAACATCCTGGCCTACTTCCTGCCGCCCCTGGCGGCCGTGCGCTACATGGCCTTCGGACGGTGGGGTTTTTTCATTTTGCTTCTTTTGGCCGTAACCGGGGTGCTGGGCAGGATTCTGCTCCCACCGGTTTCTTTTTTGTACGGACTCCTGCTCTAGGCGGACAGCACGGCCGTCCGCCAAGGCATCACAGCAAAAGGACTTCTCTGGAATGAGCGAGAACACTCCCAAGGAAAACAAACGGATCGTTTCCGGCATGCGCCCCACCGGCCCCCTGCACCTGGGCCATTACTTCGGCGTGCTCAAGAACTGGATCGAATTGCAGGAGACCCACGACTGCCTTTTCTTCGTGGCCGACTGGCACGCCCTGACCACGGAATACGCCGACCCCAAGCGCATCAAGGGGTTTGTGCCGGAGCTGGTCAAGGACTGGGTGGCGGCCGGGCTCGATCCGGAAAAGTGCGTGCTGTTCCAGCAGTCCCAGGTCAAGGAGCATGTGGAACTCCATCTGCTCCTGTCCATGGTCACGCCGGTGTCGTGGCTGGAGCGCAACCCCACCTACAAGGATCAGCTGACCGAACTGGCGGCCAAGGATCTGGCCACCTACGGCTTTCTGGGCTACCCGGTGCTCATGGCCGCGGACATCCTGCTCTATAAGCCCGGATTCGTGCCCGTGGGCCAGGATCAGCTGCCCCATATGGAGCTGACCCGGGAGATCGCCCGCCGCGCCAACCATCTCTACGGCAATTTCTTCCCCGAGCCCCAGGCCCTGCTCACCCCGGACGCCAAGCTGCCGGGCCTGGATGGCCGCAAGATGAGCAAGAGCTACGGCAACGCCATCGGCCTGACCGAAGAGCCGGGGACCATGAAGAAAAAGGTCATGAGCATGCTCACCTGCACCAAGCGGGCGCGCCGCGAGGACCCGGGCGATCCCAAGGAGTGCAACCTCTATCCCTATCACGAGCTGCTGACCGATCCGGCCCGGCTGCCGGAGATCGGCGAGGGCTGCCGCAACGCCTCCTGGGGCTGCGGCGACTGCAAAAAGCTGCTCGTGGAATCCATGACCGCCTTCCTGGAACCGATCCGAGCTCGGCGCCAGGCCTTCGACAAGGACCCGAACCTGGTCTGGGATATCCTGGCCAAGGGCAATGCCGTGGCCCAGGAACGCGCCAGCCGCAATTTGACGGCCCTGAAGAAGAAACTGAATTTCAATTTTTAGCCGGGAGAGGGCGGGATACGAGGGACGGGGGAAGAGACGCCTCCGGCGGCCAGGAGGGGGTATCCCCCTCCTGGACCACCCGTCAGGGGAAAACGTCTTTTCTGACCCGCGCCGGTTCGAATCGCAAAAGTCCCCCCGCATCGCAGGATGCGGGGGGACTTTTCGTTTTGTGTGACTGTTCGTTGCCGGCAGCCTGGTAAAAAGGAGTGCTTTTTATGGTGGGTTTCCAAAGGGCGTAGCCCTTTGGCCGCCGGAGGCGTCCATCCCCCCCATCGTCTCGACCACAGGCACGGCCGTCGGGCCGTCAAAGCGCACGGTCACGGCGCCGTGGCGGTTGGTGGCGTAGGTGGGGCAGCCGAGCCGGGCCAGGCTTTCGACCACCTTGCCCGACGGGTAGCGGCCGGAATCGCCGGCGCTGGCGATGGCCACCTGGGGCGCCACGGCGGCGTGGAACAGGCGCGACAGGCTCGATGACGAGCCATGATGGGGCAGCACGAGGACCGCCGCCTGGAGGGGCGCACCCGTGCGGGTGAGCCTATGGGCCACGCTCCGTTCGATATCCCCGGGGAGCACGGCCAGCCCCCGGCCCTGCCAGGTCAGGCGCAGCACCAGGGAGCCGTTGTTGCCGGACAGATCGTCGTCCGGGCCGGGGTGCAGGACGTCGAGGGCCAGGCCGTGGCCGAGGTCGAGCCGGTCGCCTGCGGCCAGGGAGGTCCGGGGAATGCGGCGTGCGGCCAGGGCCGCCTGGACGGGCGCGGCCAGGGCGCCTTCCGGCAGGCAGCCGTTGTCGTCATAGGCCGCGACCGAAAAGCGCTGGAGCAGGGAGATCAGCCCCTTCACGTGATCGCTGTGGGGGTGGCTGGCGAACACCGCCTCCAGGCGTGGCGGGTGGTTGTCGGCCAGGGCTGCGCCGACCACGGCCCGACCCACGTCGAAATTGCCGAGCAGGCCGCCGCCGTCCACGAGCAGGCGCTTTGCCGCCGGGCAGGCTCACGGCCACGGACTGGCCCTGGCCCACGTCGAACACGGTGAGGCTGACCGCCTCGCGGCTGTCGGCCAGATCGCGCCACAGGCCCGGACCGACGAGCAGGGCCAGACTCGCGAGCAGGGCGGCCAGGGGCTTGGGGCGACCGGCCAGCACCAGGGCCAGGCAGGCGAGCAGGCCGTAGCAGCCGAGCAGCTCAGGCCAGGCCGGGCGCAGCACGGCCGTGGAGAGGAGCAGCCCGTGGCCTTCGAGCCAGGCCAGGCCGTGCATGAGCGCCTGGCAGCACCAGGCGGCCGCGAGCAGGAGCCAGACGCCGGCGGCGGAGAGCAGCGGTACCGGGAGCAGGGCCAGGCCGACCAGGGCCATGGGCGTGACCACGAACCCGAGCAACGGCAGCCAGGCGGCGTTGATCCAGGGATTGCAGTTCCAGTCGCCGAAAAGCCGGACAATGATCGGCAGCACGGCGGCTTCGGCGCACAGGCTCGTCCACAGCACGGCCAGGACCGGCACCACGATCCACCGGAAAAGTCGCGATCCGGGGGAGCCGGGCGCAAAACGCTCCGAAGGGTGGCCACAGCAGTCCGATACCGGCCACGGCCGCGGCCGAAAGTTGCAGCCGCACGTCGTAGGCGGTCAGGGGCGAGACCAGAAGCATGGCGGCCAGGGCCAGAAACAGGCTGTCGCACAACGGCGCGTGGCGGCCGAGAAAAAGCAGCAAACCGCAGCCGGCGAACATGAGCACGGCTCGGTACAGCGAAGGGGAATACCCCCCAGCCAGCAATAGCCGGCCACCAGCGGCGCGGCCACGAGTAATGATCAGATAGGGGCGCGGCATCCGTAGAAAAATCGCGGGATGCCACCGGCCCGCGATCCAGACCAGGGCGATGGCCACGGCCACCACAGTAGGACACGTTCATGCCGGAGAGGGCCAGGGTATGGGCCAGGGAAGCCTGGCGGATGAGGTCGAGATCCGTTGCGGCAAAGCCGGAAAGATCACCGAAAAGCAGGGCCAGCGACCATGGCCCGGCCGGCCGTGGCCGCGGCAGTCGGCCCCGGCCGGCGGGGCCAGGACCGCAAGCACCCGGTCGCGGATGCGTTCCCGCCACCGGTCGGCCGTGTTCGGACTATCTTCCAGGCGGCGCAAGTTCCCGGTTTCCCCGCCTCGGGCAGTAGGCCCGGAAAAACACCCCGTCCAGGCGGCGCAAGGAACGCGAAATCCGTCACCCCCGGGTTGGCAAAGCCCCGGGTCGGACGGATCTTGGAGTTGAAGGCGAGGCCGGTCGCCCGGCAGGGGACGGAAACGCCGGGGTGTCGATGGTCAGGGTCAGTCCGGCCGGGCAGGGGAACGGCGTCGCAGTCCTGGCCCGTGAGCCGGACATCGGTCAGCAGGCAGGACAACCGGCCTTCGGGCCGGGGATCGACAGTTTCCACGCGACCGACGCAATCGAGGGGCTTGCCCCGGGCCAGACAGGCGGGCAACGGGCCGGGCAGGGGCGGCATGACCCACCAGGCCACGGCCAGCCCGGCCAGGAAGGATAGCACCATGGCGGTCAGGGACGGCCGTCCCGGGGCCGGGCGCGGGAAAAGCGCCAGCAGCACCAGGCCGGTTCCGGCCGCCAGGGGATATTCCAGGGCCAGGATGCCGGCGATGGCGGCCAGGAGGCAGGGCTGCCAGGGCAAAAGGGGAGGGGTGCCCCGGATCATAGGGGCATGATGCTAGAAGGGGCCGGATGCGGCGTCAATGGGACGGGGGAGAGGGACGGCGTTGTGATCAAGGCGTGTCGCCGGCCGGCCCGGCTTGTCAGGGCGGGACCATCCGCGTAGAAAGGGGCAGACTTGGAGTCGGGTTTCCGGGCCTTGGCGCGAGGCGCGCCTCAGTCCCGAGGGGGGCTTCCCCAGACCATAAAGGAGTACCATATGGCCGTGAAAAAAATTCTGATGCTCGTGGGTGATTTCGTCGAGGACTACGAAGTCATGGTGCCGTTCCAGATGCTCGTCATGGTGGGCCATGACGTGTCCGCGGTTTGCCCGGGCAAAAAGGCCGGGGAGACCGTGCGCACCGCGGTGCATGATTTCGAGGGCGACCAGACCTACAGCGAAAAGCCCGGGCATAATTTCACCCTCAACGCGGATTTCGACGCCGTGGACCCGGCGGCTTTCGACGCCCTGGTCGTGCCGGGCGGGCGGGCGCCGGAATACATCCGCCTCGACCCTCGGGTCATCGAGATCGTCAAGCATTTCGGGGCTACGAAAAAGCCCATCGCGGCCATTTGCCACGGCCCGCAGCTGCTGGTCGCGGCCGGGGTGGTGGCCGGGTGCGAGTGCATGGCTTATCCGGCGGTCAAACCCGACCTGGAACTGGCCGGGGCCAAATACGTCGATCCCAACGACACCTTCAGCAATGCCCATGTCAGCGGCAATCTGGTCACGAGCCCGGCCTGGCCGGCCCATTCCGAATGGATACGCAAGTTCCTGGATATGCTCGGCACCACGATTGTGCCTTAGGCGGTACGCAACAAAGGGGGGCCGTTTTTCTGGGCGGCCCCCCGCCCATAACGGCCCACTGACCCGCCAAGCCGGTCGTCTCCGGCAGGGGGAGGAATGGACGGGACACGACCCAGGGGCGGTCGCAGGACCGCACCCGGCTTTTTCCCTCTTTTTTCCCATGGGCAACAATGCTATAGCCACGAGCCGACAAGCGGCCCGTGGGCGGCCCGGACCAGCCCGACGGCGGAATGAGGCGCTATGAGCGATTCGAAGAAGATGGAGCGAGTGCGGCAGATCATTGGCGATTTTGCCGTGAACAAGGGCAAGGTGCTCCTGCTGTTGTCCTTTCTGCTGTTTATCGTGGCGGCGTATTACGTCATGGATTTCGTGACCGAGGACAGCCTGGCCGTGAAGTACAAGAAGACCACGGCCCTGGTGGAAGAGGTCCAGGAGACCAAAAACGTCCTGACCATCGTGACGAGCCAGGGCTTTTTCGTGGTCGATCCGGGACTGCGCTCGGACAAATACAAAAATATCGGTGACTTTTTCCGCAAGGTCAAAGAAGACGGGTCGCCGGTGCGCATCGATTACAAAGACGTCGGCAACGACAAGGTCATCGAGAACGTCTTTTATCGGGCCGAATCCACCAAGTTCGGTAAGATCAGCTCCCTCAAATAAGGACGGCGCTTCGGGCGCCGTCTCTCCGTGGCCTTTGGGCGTGTTGTTTCCGCCAGCCTCCTGTGCGGTCCTGGCTGGGGACTTTTTTCTGTCCCGCTGCGCCGCCGCGCCGAGGGGTGGAAAAGCCGCTCTGCGGCAGGTGTCGTGTCTCTCGCGAGCGGAATTTTAAAGGGCTTCGCCCGTTGGCCGCCGGAGGCTTTCACGCCAACACGTCGGGAAAGGAAACGCATGGGGACCGTGGCGCCCCCCGCAGGGAGCGCCACGGCGGTGGGGCACGCCGGGCCGGGGCTCGCCCGGCGGTGGCCTACAGTTTGTTGAGGATGTTGTCGTCGATCCAGTGCTGGTCCCACCATTCGATGGGCGAGGTCTCGTGGCCGAAGACGAGCACGCCGAAGTGGAGGTGGTCGCCGCCGGCCAGGCCTGTGGTGCCGGTCTTGCCGATGGGGTCGCCCTTTTTGACCTCCTGGCCTTCCTTGACGTCGATCTGGCGCAAGTGGGCATAGAGGGTTTGCAGGCCCAGGCCGTGGTCGATGATGACGGTCTCGCCGTAGATGCCGAAAAATCCGGCGAACGCCACCTTGCCGCTGTTGGCGGCCGGGACCGTGGCGCCTTCCAGGGAAGCCAGGTCCACGCCCATGTGGGTCTGGTGGTCGATTTCCTTACCCTGGTAGTAGTAGGTGCGCTGGTCGCCGAAGCCGGCCTTGGGCGCGGCATTGGGCAGGCGCATGAAGGCTTTCTTGTCCCAGAGCATGCGGGGCGCGGTCTTGCGGCCGAGATCGTGCAGGAACACACTGTTTTCGCGGCGCAAGTCGTTGTTGACCCGCAGGTAGATCTGGAGATTGTCCCGGGTGTCGGTGATGATGTTGTAGTATTGGGGCATCTTGGATTCCAGGAAGTTGTCGGAGATGTTGATCTTGTCCTGGCGGAACTTCCTGGGAATGGCCGTGAAGCGGAAGCTTGTCAGCGCCTCGTTGCCGGCCTTGTCCACGGCCTTGATCTTGGGCACGAACATTTTGGGGTCCATGTCATAGGGGAAGACGTAGAGCCCGAAGTACCGTCCGTTGTCCATCTTGAAGGCCGGGAAAAGTTCGTCGCCCACCAGCACGCCGGCCACTTCGGGGTCCTCGCTAAGGGAAAACGACACCGCGCCCACGCCACCCTGGCGCACGTTGTGGGCCAGGCTCGTCACCTCGATGCGGGGCGGGATGGTGTCCAGGGTGAGGGTTTTGGTCAGCACGGTGGTGTTGCCGCTGCCGAAATTGCCGAAGGAACGGTCGGTGGCGGTCACGGTCAGGGTGAACGGGCCGTCGCGCAGGCCGGCCGGTTCCAAGGAAAACTTCTCCGTGACTTCCTTGATGGGGCTGGCATAGGTCTGGTCGAGCAGGGTGATCTGCTTGTCGCCCTGGCTGACCACGACCTTGGTGCTTTTGAGTCCCGAGCCGGTATCGCGCAGGCTGGCGGTGAATTCCCGCTTGGGCGCGGCCACCTCGCTGTCTGGAGTCAGACTGATTTCGGGTTTGGTCCGGTCCGTCAGGAACAGATAGCCGGCGCCGGCGCCGATGGCGATCACCATAAGCAGGAACACGAAGACAAGTTTTTTCATGATGGCGTACCTCGCAGGTCAAGGTCAGCTTCATAGCGACCCGGCCCTGGCAGTGCAAGCCCGGACGGATCGATCGGTCCGGGTGGCCCTTGCCGGGGACGTGCGCTCAGGCGCATGTTCCTTGTCCGCGACACCAGGGCGTCTTGTGGCCGGAAACGGTGCAAGATCGTGCAAACGCCCCGGGCCGGGGCGGTATTTTTCGAGCTCCGCGGTCGGCGAGACTCGGTTCACGGGAGGGGGACCAGGATGCGACGGCATATCGGGATACTGACAGGGCTGTGCTGGTTGTTGTTGGTTGGGGTCGCCATGGCGGCCGATCCCGTGCCCCAGGACGGGACGCCCCCGGCGGTGCCGGCGGTCAAGCCCCTGCGCGTGGGCGTGGTGGTGGCGCCGCCCTTTGTCACCAAGGGCGTCACCGGGCAGTTCCAGGGCCTGAGCATCGACTTGTGGCGCGATGTGGCCCATGACCTGGGGCTGACCTGGAAGGCCCGGGAATACGACCTCATCGGCCTGCTCGACGCCGTGGGCCATGGCGAGGTGGACGTGGGCGTGTCGGATCTGTCCATCACGCCCGAACGTGAGTCGGTCATGGATTTCTCCCAGCCGTTTTATGCCACGGGCCTGGGTATCGCCGTGCCGGCCAGTAATCGGGGCGGCATCTTGTCCTCGATCGGCCAGCGGCTGCTCTCCTCCCATGTTTTGCTCTACGCCGGTTCGTTGCTTGGGCTGTTGCTGGTGGTCGGGACGGCGATCTGGCTTGTGGAACGCAACCGCAACCGCAACAATTTCCGTTCGGGACTGCGCGGCATCGGTGACGGGCTGTGGTGGTCGGCCGTGACCATGACGGCCGTGGGCTATGGCGACTCCACGCCGCGCACCCTGCTTGGCCGGACCCTGGCCATCGTCTGGATGTTCGCCTCGGTGACCCTGCTCGCCTTTTTCACCGCCGGCATCACCTCGTCACTGACCGTGGAGCATATGGCCACCAAGGTGCGCGGGCCCGAGGACCTCCACCGGGTGCGCGTCGGCGTCAAACACGGCTCGGCGGCCGAGGAGGAACTTGTCGCTTCCCATGTCGGCGTGATTCGGTTCGACACGGTGGAAGACGGCATGCGGGCCACGGACTCGGGCGAGATCGAGGCGTTCGTGCACGACCAGCCGGTTCTGCAGGCCATCGCGTACACAACGTATCCCGGTCGACTGCAGGTGCTCCCCATTACTTTCGATCCGCAACTATATGGCTTTGCCTTCCCGTCCGGATCGGGTTTACGAAAAAAAGTCAATGTAACGATGTTGCGTCTTCTGGAAGATAGAGAGTATCGCAGGCGCCTGATCGGCGCCTATTTGGGCAAGGATGCGACGTACTGAACGGTCACGGGCCGTTTTTTGATTGGCATTGCGCAGAACATCTTGACATTATAAATCATATATCGGAGAGACGAGACGGTCGAACTACGTGGCTCCATCGGGGAATGCCGCATCCGTCTTTCCGGGCTCCACCCCCACAGCACAAGAGGAGATCGCATCCATGCCAGCAGCCGTGTTCTGTTCGCTGATCCGGCGTCTTGGACCCGTGGCCCTGTGCGCCGCCTTGGCAACCCCCTTGCTGGTCGGCTTGTGGGGATGCGACGGGAAAAAGCCGGCGGCCCCCACCATGCCCCCCGTGGAAGTCACTGCCCTCGAAATCAAGCCCCAGAGCGCCCCGATGACCGTGGACGGCATCGGCCACGTGACGGCGTTGCGGTCCATCGGTGTGCGTTCCCAGGTCACCGGGGTGATCAAAAAAACGCTTTTTGCCGAGGGCGATGTGGTCACCGAGGGACAACCCCTGCTCGTCATCAATCCCGACGCCTACAAGGCCCAGCTCGACGAAGCCGTCAACACCCTGGCCAAGGATAGGGCCACCGCCGCCCAGAATCGCCGAGATTGGCTGCGCTACAAGGACCTCGTGGCCCAGGGCGTGGTCAGCCAGGACGATTACGAACAGAAGCGCACCACCTACAAGCAGGCCGCCGAGCAGGTCCGGGTGGACGAGGCCAGCGTGGTCAACGCCAAGGTCAGCCTGGACTATTGCTACATCAACGCGCCCTGCACCGGCGTGGTCGGCTTGCAGTCCTACAAGACCGGCAACCTCGTCGAGGCCAACAAGGACGTCATCGTCACGGTCAACCAGATCGAGCCGGTCAACGTGCAGTTCTCCGTGGCCGAAAAATACCTGCCGGAGCTGCGCGACTACGCTGCCAAGGGCTCCCTGGTGGTCGAAGCCAGCTACCCCAATCATCCGGACAAGGTCTCCAAGGGCACGCTTTCGGTCATCAACAACACCGTGGATACGACCACCGGCACCATTGTCCTGCAGGGCGAGTTCCGCAACAAGGACCACTTGTTGTGGCCCGGCCAGTTCGTCAACGCCACGGTCGTTCTGACCATGACCGCCGACACCCTGCTCGTGCCGTCGAGCGCCCTGGTCACCACCCAGGACGGCTCCGCCCTGTTCGTGGCCCAGGCCAACAACACCGTGGAAATGCGCAAGGTCGAGGCCGGCCGCAAGGTCGGGAGCTTCACGGTCGTGGACAAGGGGCTCAAGGCCGGCGAAAAGGTCATCACCTCGGGTCAGATCAAGCTTTTGCCCGGAATGCCCATCAAGATCGTGGATCAGACGACCTATGACAACGGTCCCGTTTCACCGGCGGCCGTGGCCACGGGCAACGCGGCCAAAACCACCGGGGAAGCCCAGGGGAACTGACCATGACCGATCTTTTCATCAAACGGCCGGTAGCCACCACGCTGCTGATGGCCGCGTTGATCTTTTTCGGCGTGGTCTCGTATTTCTCGCTGCCCATCAGCGAGATGCCGAGCATCGACTTCCCCACCATCCAGGTGTCGGCCTCCCTGCCCGGCGCCGATCCCCAGACCATGGCCTCGGCCGTGGCCACCCCCCTGGAGCGGCAATTCACCTCCATCGCGGGCTTGCAGTCCATGAGTTCGGTGAACTCCCTCGGGACCACCACCATCACGCTCCAGTTCGATCTCACCCGCAACATCGACGGCTGCGGCACGGACGTGCTCACCTACATCAACGCCGCCCAGGGCAGCCTGCCGACCGACATGCCGAGCCCCCCGACCTTCCAGAAGGTCAACCCGGCCGACATGCCCATCATCTATATCCGTGTTTCGAGCGACACCATGCCGCTCAACCGCGTGACCAACTACGCCAAGGTCTACATCGCCCAGCGTATTTCCATGGTCAACGGCGTGGCCCAGGTGTCGGTCTACGGCGACCAGACCTATTCCCCGCGCGTCCAGGTCAACCCGGACAAGCTCGCGTCGCTCGGCATCGGCATCGACGAAGTGGCGACCGCCTTCTCCAACGAAACCGTGCTCCAGCCGACCGGCTCCCTCTACGGGCATGAAAAGCTCTTTACCATCAAGGCCCAGGGCCAGCTCACCAGTGCCTCGGCCTATAACCGCCAGATCATCGCCTACCGCAGCGGCAAACCCGTGCGCCTGCGCGACGTGGGCCAGACCATCGACTCGACCCTCAACAACAAAAACGCTGGCTTTTTCGACCAGGATCAAGGCATCGTCATCGCGGTCAAGCGCGGCGCCGGCACCAACACCATCCAGCTTGTCCAGGCCATCCGGAACATGCTGCCGAGCATCAAGGCCACGCTGCCGCCGACGGTCAAGCTGGAAGTCCTCTACGACCGGTCCGAATCCATCAAGGAAGCCATCAAACGACGTCCAGTTCACGCTGCTGCTTTCCATCGGCCTGGTCGTCCC
>Ga0268359_11135_pt1 | contig 137014 bp, 169 predicted proteins | sample BioMet11_FD_194416 | JGI IMG/M metagenome (GOLD analysis project Ga0268359, IMG submission 194416) | Sewage microbial communities from Oakland, California, United States - Biofuel 11 (PacBio Assembly) | ecosystem: Engineered > Wastewater > Sewage > Unclassified | place: USA: California...
TTGCTTTGTATCTTCCATGTCCGAGAAAAACCTCGCTGATTATTACCTCCAACAAGGGTTTTGATGAGTTGGGCTGATTTCCTTGGTGACGCCACCATTACGACGGCCATCCTCGACGCCGCCTCATCCACCACGCGAGATTATTAACATGACCTGGTAACAGCTACCGTTTAGCTCACCACCAGTCCATTACCGGCTAAAAAACCTGGCGCTGAAAAAGTGTGCATTTGCTGGCGAAAAAAGTGTGCACTTTACTTGACTGCTTACACGCAAAGGCAGATTACATTAACAAATTCTTTATATTGACACATAATGCTTACTTTCATAGGGAAATCACATACATCAGGTTAAAAATTATTTGTTTGTTGAATTTCTATTTGATCAGCAAGATTGACAATAAGTCCTCTACAAGCTTTGCACGAAAGTCAATCCGAAATAATGACTGAAGAAATAAACTATAATCCGGTACAGAATTCGTATGCCGCTTTATGGGAGGAATATAAAGAAATTAATACACCGATTCCTCTGATGAATGTCATTAGGCGAATACTGGAATATTATTTCTACAGCTTTGCGGGATATGACGGCGTGACACTTCGAAGCGTATTCTGATTGATAACAAGGATAAGTTCATTACAACAGATGCCAACGGCAAAGAGGATTATACACAATACCAAATGGCGCATGCAATGCTATCTTACATCTGTGCGAATTCTGTAGGAATCAATGATGGCATTAATTTTGTAGATGACTGTGTAGATGTAGACCAAACAAAAGAAACCTTTAGGCTTGTATTTGTGTTAAGTGGAACAGAAACAGCACTATGACATGATGATGGAGGAATCAGTAAAGGGAGAAAAAAATGCGAATCAGTTATACAAGCTGTGGAAATGCTAATAGATAAAGGCATGAAAAAAAGTGATTTGAAAGAACAAGCTGGAATACAGTTCAGCTTCAATCGCTAAGCTTGGTAAAGGTGAAAAATATCTACTAACTGATGTTCTGATAAAAATCTGCGAATCTATGATTGCCATTTAGAGGACATAATGGAGACAATCTGAAGATGACGAGTCCTGATTATGGTACAGCGAAAGGAATAAGATTAGTATGGGCGTAATTATTACGGCCCGGAATTTTCCCCACAGAATCAAGCCGGGCTCTTAAAACCAATTGTTTATTGCTGTCCGTATGCAGGCGTAACAGAGCATGCTGTGTCGATAGATCTTGAAGTTGGCGCAGGCGCTAAAGGCATTTAAACAAAGCGACGGACAATTGCAAATCGAACGCTGTTTTGCAAGATATACTATCGAAGCTTCCAGGAGAGGATGTAGTCGGCTGAAAGATTTTGATGTACTTTTCATCCGGACTACAACCGTGAAGTGATGCTAATGACGGTCGATGGTTGAATACCCTGCAAAGCAAAACCTTTTGTATTCTCCGGGGCGGTCCTAGAGTAGCCCCGTTTGACAGGGCACCGACTGTGTATAGTGCAGAAGAAGGGCATTTCAACGATTACAAAACCGCTATGAACGTGAGCTCACTATGATATTACTTGTATGTATAAGGGGGTAATAGATCTGAAATATTCAGAACTCATTAGTTTTAGCCCAATTGAGTCGACCTTGCAGTTGATTCAGTCCAACAGCAATAAGGCAGAGGAAATCAACAACATTAAAACCTACGTGATGTCTGAGGGCATGGCGCAGAGTATGAAAGCACCTGTTATCGACCAGTTACAGATGGATGAGGTCGTTGATAATAAAGGCGTGCTTATAGTGGTAATTATGGTACTTGGTAATCTCACTTGATGAGGCGTTATCTCTTCCATTGCTAAAGATGCAGAAAATTGCAGTATCTGCAGAATAAGACCTTTGCAAAAAGATGTGGAATGCATCGCAGGCAAATTTGAAGTGCTGCGCATTGAAATTGGTGGCGTTACCATGTCACTTTACGATATTCTGTCGGGCTACATTCAGGATGACTTCGATAAAAGGAATATCGACTTCGAATTCCCGGGAGCAGGCCACTGTTCGGAATCCCAAAAAAGTAATTCAGGATATGATGATTGCTTTCGCTGAAAAATATCCGGACAAGGGCTATCTGATTGTAGTTGATGAGTTCCTTTCTTATTTGACATCCCGTGACGAGCGCCAGATTGTTCTTGATCTGGAGTTCTTCCGTGCACTGGGAGAAATGTGCTCCAAGAGCAAGCTCCGCGTCCATCTTTGGTGTGCAGGAGAAGATTTTCGACAATCCAAGATTCAGCTTCGTTTCAGATACGTTGAAGCATGTATCTGACCGTTTCACACAACTTATCATCACCAAGGAAGCCACATCCTACGTTGTTTCCGAGCGTATTCTGAAAAGTCACCGGAGCAGAAGGCCTTGATTCGTAAGCATCTGGAGAAGTTCTCCAATCTCTATACAGGTATGTCCTCTCGCTTGGAGGAGTTTGTAGATCTGTATCCGATTCATCCTTCGTACATTGATGTGTTTAATAAGATTTACCTGATTGAGAACAGACATATTCTAAAGAATATTTCCACGACTATTCGGGATATTTTTGATACAGAAGTGCCGGAAAATGCACCGGGCATTATTTCTTTCGATGATTACTGGCCTGCAATCAAGTCCAATGGACTGCTGAAGAGTGATGTAACCATCAATCGTGTCGTTACTGCCAGCGGGCAGTTGGAGGACATTATTAATCGTGCTTTCCCGAAGCCAGCCTATAAACCGTTGGCAATCAAGATTATTTATGCGCTGAGTGTGCACCGTTTGACCACAAATGGTCTGGATGTACAATTCGGCCTGACTGCTGAAAATATGAAGGACGATCTGTGCCTTTTCCTGCCGATGCCGGAGCAGGATGCAGACTTTCTGCTTTCTCTGATTAAGACAACTTTGAAGGATATTATGACCACCGTTTCCGGTCAGTTCATCATCTTCAATGACGGCAACAATCAGTACTACATTGACGTGGACAAGGTTGTTGACTATGACGAGAAGATTAAGCAGAAAGCTTCTGTTATGGCAGATAGCGAGTTGAATCGATTCTTCTATCAGCTGGTTTATGGCTGCCTGGATTGGGATGCAAAGCAGTATGTACCGGGCTTTGAAATCTACCAGAGAGACCTGAATTGGGATTCTCATAACATTTTCCGTGAAGGCTATCTGTTCCTCGGCCTGCCGGGAGAGCGTAGCACGGCCCAGCCGGAGAGAGATTTCTATATCCACATCATGCCTCCGTATAGTGCAACAGCAATCGCTGTGAAGAATTTGCAGGATGAAGTGTATTTCTTCTTTAAGTCCTCTGATGAGTTCAAGGAGTTGCTCGGTCTGTTTGCAGCAGCCAATTCTCTGGCGCAAATCAGTGAGGGCAAGGACAAGGATGCCTACCTGAACAAAGCTGGTATGGTGCGCAAGAGACTCATCAAGTATTTGGGCGAGAATAAGAACACCTGCTTTGAAGTGCAGTACAAGGGCCAGAAGCGTCAGATGATTGAAGTTCTGAAGGGCCGCTACAATAGAGACATGGATTTCAAGGATACCGTTGACCTTGCAGCATCGGTTTGCCTCGATGAATACTTCGACAGCATTTATCCTGAGTTCCCTGTAATGAAAACAAAGGTAACCAGAAAGAACATGGCAGAGAATGCCCGTCAGGCTTTTGATTACTTTGCCGGACGTAAGACGCAGCCTGCAACACTGATGCTGCAGAGCTTTGGCATTCTGGATGGCGAGAAAATCCGTCCGGAGGGCTCCAAGTATGCGGCTTATTATATTGACCTGCTGAAGAAACTGCCGCCACAGGGCGTTATCAACTACTCCGATATGTTCGAGCTGAAGTTCGGAGACGTGTTTGAAGATAAGAAGTTCAAAGTCAGCTTCCTGTTTACACCGATTGTATTCCTGTCTATGGTTTATGCCGGTTACGCTACGATGACGCTGAAAAACGGCACCGTTATCACGGCCTCCAATCTCGACCAGGTACCGAAGCTGGGCGTTATGGATTTGTACGAGTTCAAGTATCTGTCCAGACCGGCTCAGATTTCTATGGTGGAATTGAAGAAGCTGTTCGAGGTGCTGGACATTAACGGAGCGCTGCTGGATAATCCGAATGACCGTGACGAAGGCGTGAAGCAGCTGCTTGCAACGGCACAGGAGCTGAGCAATTCCTCTGTTCTGGCGGCACGCAAGTTGCAGGAAGGCTTCGAGCTTTGGGGTGAGCCGCTGGCAAATGCACAGCAGGTAGACAGAATGCAGAAGGCCTGCACCGCTGTTCGTGACGAGTTTAGCAACTACTCCGCAAAATACAACACGCCTGCGAAGCTGAACAATTTCAGCCTTTCCGGAGAACAGGTCGATACCTTGGCTGAGCAGATTGCGCTCATCAAGACCGTCGCCGAGTATGTGACCTTCAAGACCGATTGTTCCGCAGTCGTGAGCTATATTGCAAATATTGAGTTCCTTGACCTTGGTGCAGTGTTTAAGCAGGAGCTTGAAGCCGGAAAGGCAACCTTCCGTGAAATCAGAGATGATATTGCAGATGGTACCTCCGGTGAAACAGCAGCACAGAAGGTTGCGACCGAGCTGGACAAGCTGAAAGAAAAATACATCACGATGTACTTCGAGGAGCATAAGAAAAAGCGCCTTGACATCGAGGATGCAAAGCGCCGTGGCAAACTGCAGGAAAGTGTCGCACTGGCAAATCTGCGCAAGCTGCGTAGTATTGAAATTCTGTCTGGTGCAAAGCTGACTGCCATTGAGCAGGACATGGCTGACCTGAAGGTTTGCTATGAACTGACACCGGTTGAACTGAAAACCAGCCACATCTGCCCTCACTGCCACTATACCTATGGCGATAAGGCGAAGAACGTCGCTGGCCAGTTGGATAACATTGATATCCGTATCGACGACTTGGTGGCTGAATGGACAAACACACTGCTCAATACTATTTCTGACCCGATTGTGGTTAGCCAGAAGGAATACCTGAGCGCAGAACAGCAGAAGGCAATCGATGAGTTTATTTCCACCAAGACGCTGCCGAAGCGCGTGGATGACCACTTTGTAAACAGCATCAAGGCACTGTTGCAGGGCTTTGAGCCGGTGGTTATTGATACCGAGGACATTGTTGCAAAGCTGGATGAGCTCGGCCCTTGCGATGTGGCCACCTTCAAAAACAAGCTGACCAGCATTGTGGAGTCTTATATCAAAGGGAAAGATGCAGCTAAACTGCGTATTGTGGTGAAGCGGAAAGATAGCGAGGTGTAACGAATGGAACCAAGAAAATTAACCAAGGAGGATATCGACAAAGTTCGTGGTGTCGAGGGCTTCCCAAAAACAACTGATGAAGGCATTATGGAGCTTGCTGATGCTCCGGTTTACACGCCATGCCCAAATCCATTTATTGAGGAGTACATTAGCGAAAATGCCTCTCCGTATGATGAAACTACGGACAATTACCATAGAGAACCGTTTGCAGCGGATGTGAGCGAAGGCAAATATCACGCTGTTTACAGGCTGCATCCTTATCATACGAAGGTACCGCACAAAGCTATTGTGCGGTATATAATGCATTATACAAACCCTGGAGATATTGTTCTCGATGGATTCTGTGGAACTGGAATGACAGGTGTTGCGGCATCGGTTTGTGGCAATCCTGAATTAGACCTGAAAGCAGAAATTGAACACGCAGAGAAAAATGTTCAATGGGGAAAACGAAAGGCCATTTTATCAGACTTATCACCAATAGCAACATTTATTGCTTATGGTGGCAATGCCAAAGTAAATGTTACTGAGTTGGGTCAGGAAATCCAGGAAATTTTAGATAAGTGCGATAAAGAATGTGGATGGATGTTTGAAACACACCATGACGGCTCGTTTTCAGGGATGCCTGGAACAATAAATTTTGTTGTATGGTCTGACGTTTATATTTGCCCTCATTGTGGCCATGAATTTGTTTTCTGGGAAGATGGCGTTGATGTTGAGAACGGCAAGGTGTTAAGTAAGTTTGCCTGTAAAAGTTGTAATGCAGAGCTCAAGAAAAAAGATTGCACACAGGTAAAAATCCCATACTATGATGAGGCATTAGGTGAAACTATATATATTGGTAAACAGGTGCCGGTATATATCAATTACAGTTATGGTGGGAAAAAATACGAAAAGAAGCCGGATGAGTCTGATTTGGAATTGATTAAGAAAATAGATGATTTTAAGATTCCATACTGGTTTCCGACAGATAGAATGTGCGAGGGCGATGAAGCAAGAAGAAATGATGACTCTGGAATTACGCATGTTCATCATTTTTATACTAAAAGGAATCTGGCATATTTAGCGTGTTTTAATCACTACTGTACGAAGCCGATTCACAAGTTGTTTCTTACACGTGTAGCATTTCGTATTACCAAAAGGTATGCGTTGACTTACATGAGTGGATGCTGGGGAGCTGGTGGAGGCCCTACTTCTGGCACTTTGTATATTCCTGCACTTATGAAGGAACTGCCAATTGGGCGTCAAATTGCTGCGGCGATAAATCCTATCACTGAGGCAATGGCAATCATTAATTCTTCGGGAGAAAATTTGATTACTACTCAGTCTTCGACTAACCTTGGAGCCATCAAAGACGATTCCGTTGATTATATCTTTATTGACCCGCCGTTCGGTAGCAACTTGATGTATTCTGAATTGAATTTTATTTGGGAGGCATGGTTAAAGACTATTACAGCGTCACAAAACGAAGCTATTGTGAATGCATCTCAAAGAAAAGAAATATATGAATACCAGCAATTATTGGAAAAGTGCTTAAAGGAGTTCTATAGGGTCTTAAAACCGAATAGATGGATTACAATAGAGTTCCATAATTCACAAAATAGAGTGTGGAATTCAATTCAAGAGGCAATACAGGTTGCAGGGTTTATTATTGCCGATGTACGAGTCTTAGATAAGAAAAAAGGCAGTTTTGTTCAAACCACCACAACGGCATCGGTAAAGCAGGATTTAGTTATCTCGGCGTATAAGCCAAAAGAAAGTTTTAAGCGGAAAATGCTGCAGGAAATTGGCAGTGAGGAGACCGCATGGGACTTTGTACGGCAACACATGGAAAACGTACCGGTTGTAGTTGTGAGCAACGACAAAATCGAGGTGATTTCAGAACGCCAGGCATTTTTACTTTTTGATAGAATGGTTGCTTACCACGTAATGCAAGGAATACCCGTACCAATTGATTCAACAGACTTTTACAAAGGCTTGGATGAGAAATTCCTAAAACGAGATGGAATGTATTTCTTGCCAAATCAAGTGAATGAGTATGACACGGCTCGTATAACAACCGAAGTGGAAAATATCCAATTTAGTCTTTTTGTGACAAATGAAAAAACAGCAATAGCATGGCTTTATCAACAATTGGACGACAATTCTGGTGAACGGCAAACTTATGCACAAATTCAACCCAAGTTTATGCAAGAAGTTAAAGCGGTAGATAAATATGAATCCATGCCGGAACTGTCTGTAATCCTTGAAGAAAACTTCCTTCAAGATGAAAAGGGTCGTTGGTATATCCCTGACGTAACTAAGGAAGGCGACGTTGCCAAGCTGCGTGAGAAAAATCTTTGGAAAGAGTTTGAAGGTTATATGAGCAGTAAAGGTAAGCTCAAACAATTTCGTTCAGAAGCAATTCGAGCTGGCTTCTCCCGTCTGTGGAAGGACAAGAATTATAAAGCCATCGTTGACATTGCAGAGCGTCTGCCGGAGCAGACAATTCAGGAGGACGCAAACTTACTGATGTACTACGATATCAGTTTGGGCCGTATCTAAGGATTGAGGTGAAAAGGAATGCTGGAAATCGGCGATTTCGCTTTTGACACGCTGGAACAAGCGAATGTGCAGGTGCTGGAAAAAATCGAGGTATGGGGCTATGTTTCTTACAAGGTTTTCAATCCAGCCACCGGCCATGTCTACAAAGCGACAGAAGAACAACTGAATCCAGAAGGTGGCAGCATTCGCTACGATGAAAATTATCTGCGATATGTTGTACAGCTTTCAAAAATCAAAAACGAGACCGCCGGAGGCTTCCTTTCGTTACTGGCAAGCGGTATTATCCCGTTGCCGCATCAGCTTCATGTGCTCAATCGCGCAATGGAGACAAACAATATCCGCTATATTCTGGCGGACGAAGTTGGTCTCGGCAAAACGATCGAAGCCGGGATGATTGTCAAAGAACTGAAGAGCCGTGGACTTGTCAGCCGAGTGCTTGTGGTTTGTCCGACCGGTCTTGTAACACAGTGGGCCAGTGAAATGCAGGAGAAGTTCCATGAGAAATTTCATGTGATCCTGCCTTCAGACTATGACACGATACGCAGACTTACAGACAGTAACGATGTGTATGGGCAGTTCGACGAGGTCATTTCTCCGATGGATTCCATCAAGCCTCTGGAAAAGCATGCAGGCTGGACAGATGAACGCGTGGAAAAGTATAACGAGGAGCGCATTTATTCCATCATCAACAGTGGTTGGGATTTAATCGTCATCGATGAAGCCCATCGTGTTGCTGGTTCCTCCGGTGAAGTGGCTCGTTATAAATTGGGCAGCCTGTTAGCACAGGCCAGTCCTTATTTGCTGCTGCTTTCGGCTACTCCCCATAACGGAAAGACCGAGCCGTTCCTGCGGTTGGTACGACTGCTGGACGAGGATGCTTTCCCAAACGCAAAGTCTATCGTTAAGGAACAGGTAGCCCCTTTTCTGATCCGTACAGAAAAGAGAGAGGCCATTGACAATAATGGCAATCGGCTGTTTAAGGACAGAGTGACGCACTTGGTTTCCCTGACTTGGGATGAATGTAATAACCTTCAAAGGGAACTTTATGAGCTTGTAAGCTCTTATGTTTCAAAAACTTACAATAAGGCACTGCGCAATAAAAAGAAAAACATGTGCCTGATTTTCCTACTTATCATCATGCAGCGGATGGTAACCAGTAGTACGGCGGCAATCCGTCAGAGCTTGGAGCGTCGTCTGAGTGTTCTGGTTAATCAACGCACGCATCTCGGCAGTTTGACCGAGGAAGATTTGGATGATCTGGACATCGAGGATGGTGTCGAAGACGCACTGGAAGCCATTTCACTGGACATGGAGGCGGAAATTGAAGAGCTGCAGATGATTATTTCCGTTGCAAAGCAGGCGCAATTTCAAAATCAGGATGCAAAGGTGGAGCCGTTACTGGAAACCATTGATGCCATAATGAGCGATGACAAGACCCAGAAAATCATTATCTTCACGGAGTTTGTTGCCACACAGAAATATCTGCAGGAGCTTCTGACAAATCGCGGCTTCTCTGTTACGGTCTTAAACGGTAGCATGGATATCGAAGAACGAAACGAAGCTATGCAGGAATTCAAGAACAGTACCAGTATCTTTATTTCGACTGATGCTGGTGGGGAAGGTCTCAACCTTCAGTTTGCAAATATCATCGTCAACTATGATCTGCCTTGGAACCCGATGAAAATCGAGCAGCGCTGTGGTCGTGCAGACCGTATTGGCCAGCAGAGAGACGTACATATTTATAACTTTATCGTTTCGGATACAGTGGAAAATCGTGTGCGTGAAGTGCTGGAAGAAAAGTTGTCTGTAATTTTGAAGGAAATGGGCGTAGATAAATACTCCGATGTTTTAGACAGCGAAGTCGCTGAGTGTGATTTTACTGAGGTTTATATGCGTTCCGTTGGTCATCCGGGACAGGTTGAAAAGAATACCTATCCGGTTGAAGCCGAGATGAAGCAGCAGCTCGCCAATGCAAAGAAATATAAGGATGTTATCCGTGAAGAAAAGGATTTGACACGTCTGGTTGGAACAGAATCTGATTTTGATGTGGATGTAGCCCTTCGTACCATGATGACCTATTACGAGTGCTGGAAAGGCAATGACCCTCGGCTGATTGACCGTATCAGTATTGGTGATGAAGAAATTACAAAACATTTGCGGACAGAAATTCTTCAGGATAGAACAAATCCGCTGCTTTCAGTAAGCATTGCCAATTTCCCTAATGAGGCCGGATATTTTATGTTGTGGGAGCTTTCTATATCTGATGATGAAAGCGGAAAGCGTATTATCCCCATCTTCGTAAATGATGATATGATTTTACGTCCGATGGCAGGAAAGCGTTTGATGGATGTTTTCCTTGATGGCACCAGTCGTTTGACGATTGGAACTGCTCCAAATATAAAGGCAGAGAAATATGAAAATCTTGAGAAGCTCAGCATGGAATTCGCTTATGATACCTTCATGGAATTGAAGGAGAAGCAACTGCAGCTGAATCAGGAAAGCTATAACAAATATATGTATGCTTTAAAGCTCCGGATGGAAGCTGCTGAGCATATCGGAATAGAAAATATCCGCCGAGGCCGATTGGCGAAGCTGGAAAAAGAGAAGGCCACCATTGAATCCGAACATAAGAAAGGTACACAAGTGTATCCGGACTTCCGCTTGATGCTGGCAGTCAGATTGGAGGCATAACGCATGTTTGGAGACTATGTGCTGAAACAGGCAGCAGCAGAATACAACAATCGAATACTCCTTATAGATGACGAAGGACTGGATGAAGCAACTCATTACAGTGCTGACTTTCAGGCGCATGGCTTTGAAGTGGTGCATTATACAGATGATTTGACTTTTCGAATTGAGTACGAGGATAAGCTGAAAAGTACAAAGGACAAGTTGCTGGTACTTGCACATTCTAATAGCTATATTCCCTATGACCTTCAACGAAGGCTTCGGGCTTATATTGTTTCAATGGACAGACTGTTTCCAAAGTTGAATATTGAGGTTTTGAAATCACGCAGGAACCTTGATCTGGAGCTTTTATGCTTAGCATATTTGAAGAATTTCGACGATCTTCGTCAGCGCAAACAGACGGAGGACTTTATTCAGGAAAAGGTTGACAGCCCGGAAAATGTTGCCGCGTATCTTGAACAGCTTGATATTGAATTGCAGCAGAAGCAGGAGCAAGTTAATTCATATCGTGATTGGTTTGCCATTGCAGAGATAAAGGCGAAGATTGATACGCTTGCTACTGAGCACAGATTGGATGTTGACACTTCAGTCGTAAACAGAGTTTTTAAGGATTATGTTTTGGCGCAGTTTGGTAAGCTGTCCTCTGAAATGAGCCGGGAGACACCCGTGCTTGTTAGCCGTGCGATGGATTACATGCACGACCATAGCAGCAAGTTTGTGATTATAGTAATGGATGGTATGTCAGAATTTGACTGGAGGATTATCTCTAAGTCCTTTCAGGATGTTCAGTATGAGCAGACAGCTGCATTTGCTATGATTCCAAGCACCACGTCGATTTCACGGCAGTGCCTGTTATCAAACAAAACACCAGGTCAGCTGCTGGAGCCGTGGAAACAAAGTAAGGAAAAGCAGGAATTTGTGGCCTGTGCAAAATCAATGGGCTATACAGATAATCAGATAGGTTATGAACGTGGTTACGAGGCGCAGTTTGGCTCCTTTGTAAAGTGTGGCGCGGTCATAATTAACGATGTCGATGATATGGTGCATGCGCAGCACCAAGGCCTTCTGGGAATGCTAAATGACATTGGTGTTCTCTCCGATCAGCATAAGCTGGTAGACATGACAAAGCGGTTTCTTTCAGAAGGTTTTGATGTTTATATCTCTGCAGACCATGGAAACACGCCATGCACTGGACTTGGAAAATTAATGGGTACTGGAGTGGAAACAGAGACAAAGAGCCACAGAATGCTGGTGCTACAAAACTTTGCTGACAAAGCAGGACTCATACAAAAGTATGGAATGATAGAGTATCCGAAATATTATCTGAATAAGGACTTCGATTATCTGATTTGTGATGTAGGAGACTCCTTTGATGCCAAGGGCGAGGAAGTCATGACGCACGGCGGCATATCAATTGACGAGGTCATAGTACCTTTTATCAAAATAAAGGCGGTAAAGTGAATGGCAAAGATGGTAGGCTTATCGAGAAACTTGAAACTATCATGGTTGAATCAAGCCGTGGAGTTGGTTTCGAGCGAGTTGACAGAGAATGAAATAAAGGAAAAATTGAATGAATACTTGGGCTTTGAAATCGGGAGTCCCACAAATGTTCGTAAGACCAGAGAAATTCTAATGTGCATCTGGAGTTATGAAAATGAATATACAGAAAAATTAAGACCTACAGCACTCGAACTGATTAAGAAATACCCGGATTATGCGCTTGAAATTCACTGGAGCATGATGTTGGCGGCTTATCCGGTTTTTATGGATATGTGCAAACTTATCGGTAAAATGTCAGAGTTCCAGGATGAGATTACGCTGGCCCAACTGAAGCAGAAGCTGTTTGATGAGTGGGGAGAGCGTACGACGCTTTATCACTCCATTGATAAACTGATATCCACACTAAAAGAGTTTGGAGTTCTCATTTGCGACAAACCCGGAAAATACCGAATCAGTAAGCACAAGGTTGCAAGAGATGAGATCAGTAGTTTTCTGGTTTATACCATGATGAATGTGGATGACAGTGGATATTATTCTTTTCAAGAGCTGAATGCTCAACATATCTGTTCCCATTCGAATATCGAGTGACCAAGGAAACTTTGTTGCAGGATGATCGTTTCGTAATGAACAATTTCGGTGGAGAACTATCGATAGCACTGAACAACTAATGTCATTACTGTTGTGGATGTAGATTTAACAGATTACATCCGAGCGCAGTTACTATTAATGATCTGACGGTGTTTTGCCGTGGCAGGGATAAAGAGCAGCACCATTTAATTTTGCCCCACTTTTTAATTATCCCTATTTGACTGAAAGGAGACCTTGTAAAGATGGCATTATCAGCAAGAATGGCTCGTTCCAAAACACCCAATTTCAGGTGTAGAACGAGCCGTAGAAACTATCAAAACACTGGAAATGCCTTGTTTACAGGGCCTTATCGTTACACAATCCTTGTATCAAAAACGTGGTCTTGATAGACTCAGTTTGATATAAAGGTTGTTTCTGGATGGGCATATATGATTATTTGGTTATGACTTGCATCGCAAAAAATGCTGTAAAAAATTTGAACAGGAGGGCGGTTACATGGACGACCGTGGGGAAGTAATTATATATCAGACCGAAGACGGTTTGACAAAAATAGATGTCACTATGCAGGATGAAACAGTGTGGTTGAGTCAGGCTGATATGTCAAAGCTTTTTCAAACGACTAAGCAAAATGTTAGTCTGCATATAAATAATATTTTTAAAGATGGAGAACTTGACAGTGCTTCAGTTGTCAAGGAATGCTTGACAACTGGTGCTGACGGAAAAAACTATAAAACAAAATTCTATAACCTTGATGTTATTATTTCCGTTGGTTATCGTGTTAAATCCCAGCGTGGCGTTCAGTTCCGTATATGGGCAACGAACATCTTAAAGGAATACATCAAAAGGGTTTCGCAATGGATGATGACCGCTTGAAAGAGCTGGGCGGTGGCGGATACTTTAAGGAGTTACTGGAAAGAATCCGTGACATCCGGGCTTCTGAAAAGGTATTTTATCGTCAGGTATTGGAAATCTACGCGACCAGTGTTGATTACAACCCTAATGCGGAAGTCTCCATACAATTTTTCAAGCGAGTACAGAACAAGATCCATTATGCCGTTTCCGGCGAGACTGCGGCGGAGGTGATCTATCATCGTGCTGACGCAGAAAAGGATTTCATGGGTCTGATGACTTTTTCAGGAGATCAGCCTACGCTCCGTGAAGCGAAGACTGCAAAGAACTATCTGGATGAAAAAGAGCTTCGCGCAATGGGCCAGCTCGTTTCCGGATATCTTGATTTTGCTGAGAGACAGGCAGAGCGTGAGATTCCGATGACGATGGAGGACTGGGCCAGACATCTTGATGGTATTCTGACCTCCACAGGAGAAAAGCTGCTGATTGGAAATGGGACTGTCAGCCATGATCAGGCAATGGACAAGGCGCAGACGGAGTATAAAAAATACAAAGCGAAAACATTGAGCAGTGTGGAGCAGGACTACCTGAATAGAATAAAGCAGCTGGAAAAGAAGAGCAAAAAATAATCTATCATGGCTACAGGAAAATCTATGAATAAGGGTTGAGACGATGGTATTCGTGGAGCAATTCCCTTGCACCAATCCGGCGCTAAGGTTGAGACAGTGGGCACAAGGCCCGGATGCCATATATAGGGTATGTTCAAGCCGTGGAGCAATTCCCGCGAACGTACAAAAGCGTGTAGATAAGTTTTCACGAACCGAAAAAAGCGGTTGAACAATTCCCGTGAACGAACGGGCAGAAAATTGGAGGTTCACGAGAACTGGTCAATAAGGAGACATCAAGATGGAGCAATCGAGCCACGTCGAGTGTGTCTGTTGATGTCAAGGGTAGAGAAGTAAGAGTGTAGAAAGCCCAGTAATAAAGGCATTCCGGGAGTTGGTGCTGTCATCTGACAGCTCCAGCTCCCGGATTTACTATCTTTTGAGGACTTAAAAAAAAACAAAAATTACATAGGGTTGAGTTGACAGGATAAAAACGGGTAGGGTTGCGGAGATAGAATTGTTGTAAAAATAGGCTAATTAGCATATACCGAATATCCCTTGTGTAAATACTTTTAACATTTCCATAATTTTCTCCTTCACTTTTAAAAAAGGAATAACCTGGCATATTGCCAGATTATTCCTACACTTTTATTATTCTTCTACTTTAACAATCAGGAAACGTAATACATTTTCCATGATTCTTATTCTTTTTTCTACTTCTGCCGGTGAGCTGCTTGGTGAACGAAATGTGATAAAGTAATACCGGTTATATGAGTCAGCACAGAGCTAATAAAAATGTTAGGAGCCATAATAAACGGTACCTTTTGATCGGTTCGAATACTTTCAAACACAAGATTTGTTCCCAGATTCTCATCCGTTTTTGTGATTCTGTAAATGAATACAATCAAAAGCCCTGCTAAAGGAAGTAAGAAAATCATCCATGGATTACTCTCTCGAAACTCAGTTCCCTTTTCAATAAAAATATGAAACAGAGAACCTACCAGTCCGCCAAATAAGCCCACTACCATAGATATGGATACCCAAATAAAAAAATGTCTGATATAGTTGGCGCCACTTCTGCATTTTCGTTTCAATCTTCTGAATCTGATAATCTATAATTTCCATTATTTAATACTGCCTCGTTTCAATTGAATAATTTTAAATACTCTCCATAGCCTCTTTCTACCATTTTATCTTTTGGAATAAAATCTAAAGATGCTGAATTAATGCAATAGCGTAATCCACCCATCTCTCTTGGACCATCTGTAAAAACATGACCCAGATGAGAATCAGAATTGGAACTACGCACCTCAACACGCTTCATACCATGGCTTAAATCGGTTTTTTTCAGCAATCAGTTGTTGATCAATGGGTTTTGAAAAACTTGGCCACCCACATCCAGACTCAAATTTATCTGTAGAAACAAATAAGGGTTGCCCCGTTGTAATGTCTACATAAATTCCATCTTCAAAGGTATCAAAAAATGCATTCTGAAATGGAGCTTCTGTCATACTATTTTGTGTCACTTCAAATTGTTCTTTGGTTAGTATTTTCTGTAATTCTTCCTTGGTTTTCGGCTCAAAACTAATATCTTTGACTTTTTTTGCAACTTCGAATTTATCAACACCAATATGACAATAGCCGTTCGGATTTTTATCCAGATATTTTTGATGATATTCCTCCGCCAGATAGTAATTTCTTAAAGGTAACACCTCAATCGCTATTTTTTTCTCATACTGGGTTTGAAGCTGCTTTATGGATTCTTCTATTACCCTTAAGTCTTCTGCATCCACATAATAAATTCCTGTGCGATACTGAGTCCCTGTATCTCCTCCCTGTCGATTAATACTGGTTGGATTAATCACTTCATAATATAAACTCAGTAAATATTTTAAACTAACCTGTAATGGGTTATAAAAAACTCTTACACATTCTGCGGTGTCCGGTATTCTTATGGCAGACATCCTCATAAGTTGGATTTTCGGTATTTCCATTGGCATAGCCCACATCTGTTGCGATTACTCCTGGTACCAGTGATAAATATTTCTCTGTACCCCAAAAACATCCACCTGCCAGATATATTTCCTTCTTTAAATGACTCATACAATAACTCCTTTCTTTCTACCTAAATTCCACGTGCATTTTTTATTAGCTTAAAAGAACACTATTTCAAGAAGAATTTAAACTAATACTCCCACATTGTAACATTATTTACCACCACCTTTCAATCTTTTTCAATAAATTATTGATTGCAACTTGGAGTAAAGATACTTATTAAACCCTGCAAGTTATCCACAGAGCAACACTCGATTTTCAAGATGATATCTTTATTATACCAGACATTTTTCATACACTTCCTTGTACGGATAGTTTTCTGACAAATTCATAATTACAGTTCTTGCGGTTTTAATGATTTGGCTGCAAGAAATACATACTTCAAACGAAAGGTCTTTATTTGCTGTCTGTATTCTGAAGGCTCTAAGGAATCAATCTTGAACAACAAAAACAGGTTATATGAAAGCATCATCATTTGAAACACCGCTTCATTTGCCCAAAATGATTAAGTAAAAGATGACCCACCGCCATGTCGTATTTGGCTTCTTTAATATAGTTCTCAGCATTGCCACGTTTTTCATAGGATATAACTACTTTTTCAGAAAGCAATGTAGTGTTTGTCACAAAGAAAAAGTATTCGTACTCAGAGCCTTCTAAAAGTGATATTTGTGCTCTTTCTTTTTCTGGTTTCAGTACACGAGACACAACAAACCTTCTATCTTTCTCCCAGTTATCTAATTTTGTAAACAGTTCTGTAGTTTCTCTGCCTTCTTCACCTTTAACGAATACAACCGATGAATTCGTTGCTTGGGATGCAAGCGTAGAATAACTTTTGGCTTTAATTAATATTTGCAACCAAGAGATTCTATCGTTTCAATAATTTTTTCATCAAAGTAGCCACTATCCATTCGAAATAAAATCTCTAAATCATCTGTTTTGATGTTGGCTACTATTTCTTTGATCATTTCAGATGCACCGTTAGCTGTGTAAGTATTGCCACTTCTTACAAACCCGGTGACGTAGGCTTTTAATTCGTCGCAAAATGCAAACTGGATATTGTAGCATCGGTTTCCTAGTTTCTTGGGATTATATCCTTTTGATGCACCTTCTTGATGACCTTCTACGTTGATTACACTACTATCAATATCAATCGTAATGGATGTCAATTTACTTTTAGTGAGCAGTTTTTTAAAGACTTTAAAATTAATGTCTCTAAACATTTGTGTTGTCTTAAAGGTGAAGTTTCCTAAAAACCGTGACACTGTTTCAGGTTCTTTTACGGAAATATCAAATTCATTAACGAGTGGATCATTTTGAAGGAGCTTTAGACGTTCTAGCTTGTCTATACCAATAAAGTGACCACAGATCATCGTCTTTATATGATTCATCTTGATTTTATTTGTGGAGTCATTATCAAATACGAGGTCATTTTCAACTAGATCAAAAATCTCATTACTTTTTGCGTTCTCAAGGAGAAGAAAAAGACCTGCATTTGATGTTAGATTCTTAGCTGTGAAATCAATTTTATTAATCATAATTTAAACCCCTTTTTCTGCTTTTGTTACTATTATTGTACCATATATCGACTCATAAAAGCTGATAATTCAACACATTTTTGAGCATTTTTCTTTCACCCAATGGGTGAAAGCTGAATTTTGAAGGAACGTATATTTATCAATGCTTTGAGGGTGGTTTATAAAGTACTGACGTAGAATCTCAGATATAATAAAAACATAAAATGATAGTTAGCCAGTGACGAAGATTGGGTATTAATTATCGGATTTACGATATGCAAATTTAAATGTGTAGGGGTCAACAGATTTAAAGCACAGTTCATAGTGTACTTCGTTAGAGCCATCTGTTGGCTTTAAATCTTCATCTTCATAGCAGCCAGCCAAGTACATAATAACGAAATGTGCTACTTTGGGGAAATCACTTTTGCTGAGGGTTGAACCTTTTGTGATGGCAATATTTTCTGCTTGTATAAATTCCAAGCCAATTGCTGGAAGTAAAGAAACGGGTCCATATATTTTCTTATTCTTCTTTATGCTTCTGTTTACCATTAACCGCAGTATTTCGTTTTCATACGAATCTGAAACATCACTTATTATTGAGAATTTTAACTTTAATTTCATAGCCATTGACCTCCTTTGGTAGTGTCATATATTAGCTCTAGTGGAGAAGGATAGCAAGTAAATGATGACTTATTTGGGAGGAGTGCTGCAGATATGAAACCTAATAAAACAGTAGAATATATTCCAATTCGACCACCCAAATATACTAAGAGAGTTGGTATATATGCAAGGGTAAGCACTGATAGCAAGGAACAGATGGAAAGTTTTAGATATCAAATTTCTCACTATACTAGAGTTGTGGCTACGACTCCGTTTTGGCTGCTTACTGATATTTATATGGATATTTATTCAAGTAAGGAAGGTGCTGTGCGAAAAGATTTTAATAGGCTCCTTGAAGATTGCAAAAACAAAAAGTTAGACATAATTTTAGCTAAAAGCGTTAGTAGATTTGGGAGAAATACTGTAGAGGTACTGGAAGTACTTAACCAATTAAAAATATTAGGTGTTAGAGTAATATTTGATGAAGATGACCTTGATACAGGAAAAATTGATGATGATGTATTGCTTACACTTGTTGAGGTCATTGCTCAAGATGAAAATAGGTCTAGAAGTGAGAATATAAGAATGGGACTTAGACATAGAGCTGCCGATGGTACTTCTAAATCATACTATAGAAGATGCTATGGATATACCAAGGACAAAAATGGCGGCTTACAAATTTTAAAGGATGAAGCTAAGAATGTTAGGCTAATTTTCGACTTATATTTACATGGCAAAAGTATTATTGGTATAGGCAAAGAATTAGAAAGACGAGGAATTATTTCTCCAACAGGAAAAAACAAATGGTGTAAACGGACCATTGATGTTATGCTTAGTAATGAGAAATATATGGGGAATGTTCGCTTGATGAAATCATCAAAAGATGGTGAGCAATATTTATCGGAAGGTAACAACCCAGCAATTATTTCAGAAGAAACTTTTAAAGCTGTGCAAATTGAAAAAAAATCATAGAAGTAACATAACGATGGCGGCAGGAGTTATACAGCGTAAAAACACTAAGTATAGCTCAAAAAGTAAAATAGCCTAATCAAACATGATTAGGCTGAGAAGATAAGGATGTTATTGTAAGTGCGTAAATACTGGCTTTTATGGACATTTAACCTAAGTTGGAAAATAGCCTAATTTTCACACGTCGAGTGTGTAGCGTTGATGTCAAGGGTTCAGAGGTAATGTGTGAAAAGGGCTTGAAATAAGGGGATTTCCGAGGGTTGAAGGTTAAACTTCAGCTCTCGAATTTTTGGTTGTAATCGAGGAACTAAACATATCCACGGCTAAAATGCCGTAGGGTCGAGTTGACAGCTTGAAAACGGGTAGGTTGTGGAGATAGGATTGTTAAGATGTGATGGCAAGTTGACGGAATGATTGTAAATTGATTTTTCACTAGAGTATATGTGTGGTTTGAAGAAAAATAGGCTATTCATCATAGATAAAATGAAATTGATGTTGATTAGCCACAAGGAGTGAAAATGGAAAAGAAAGTAAACTATATTCCGGCTGTACGTTCTAGAATTGAAAAGAAGGTTGGAATATATTGCAGGGTTAGTACAAATGACATGCAACAATTGAATAGTCTTACTGCTCAGATTTCCGGACTTACTAGGCTTGTGGCTACAGTGGATACTTGGAGATTAGTTGATGTCTATATTGATATTGCATCCAGTAAGTCCAAATCTCTAAGAAAAGATTTTGCTCGTATGGTTGAAGATAGCAAGCAAAAGAAATTAATATAGTGATAACCAAAAGTCTTAGTCGGTTTGGCAGGGATACTGTTGATACACTCGAGGCTTTGAAGATACTAGGAGAATCCGATGTTCGTGTTATTTTTGAACAAGAAAATCTGGATTCCGCTGAAACCGACAACCAGCTGATGATTTCCATCGTGAGGCATTGGCACAAGCAGAAAACGAGAGTAGAAGCGAAAACATCAAATGGGGTATTAAGAAGAAGTCGAATACGGAACTTCAAAATTAGCTGATAGAAATGTTACGGATATGATAGCGATGAGAACGGAAAATTAATTGTTAATGAGGAACAGGCAACTATTGTTCAGAAGATATTCAACTTGTATCTTGGTGGCAAAAGCGTAACAGGCATCTTGAAAGAACTAGAAAATCTAGGTATCAAATCACCAACCGGCAAGGATAAGTGGAACAAAACGAACTGTTGAGTTGACGCTAACCAAACGAAAGTATATCGGAGAAGCGGAGCTTTTGAAATCTGATGAGAATAGTACATATTATTTAATCAGTGATAATAACCCGGCAATCATCTCTAAGGAAGTTTTTGAGGCAGTGCAAAAAAGAAAAACTCAGAGAAGCAATGTCACGGTAGATGAAGAGGAGACAAAGCACCGCAGCGCAAATAAGTATAGCTCAAAGAAAAAGTAGTCGGATAATTATCTTCATCTTTGTATAATAAATGACTTGCTATTATGTGCCTCACGAGTGATATATAGTACTACCAAAAGAAGAAAGGTAGGAATTATGTATGATGTACTTAAAGCTAAATGCTGATTATAAGCAGGGGGAACTTGTTCCATTATTGGATGATGCGATTTATGTGTATTGTGATGTTTGCAAAAGTTTACATAGAATTGAAGATGTGAGTCATGCTGCATTTGGATCTTGTTCTTTTGAACAGCTTAATGCCTGTGAGAAATGTAGTGAAGAACTTCAAAAAGAAGATAAAAAGAAACAAATCGCAGAGGCTTTGGGTTGGTATCCTAAGGTTACACTAATGATGAATGATAGACTAGCCACAATAGATGAAATGATTTCTTACATACAGCATAAGGGCAAAAATAGCCTAGTCGAAAATGATAGTGGTGAGTAGATAGAATTAATGTAAAACATACATGAAATCAAGGTTTTACAGTGCTTGTAGATATATTTGGAAATAGCCTAAGTTTCTCACGTTGAGACGGTAGTATTGATGTCAAGGGTGAAAAAGTAAAGTGTGCTGAAAGACCAGTACTACTGCGGTTCGGCTGGCTTGTGACAAATTGAAATAAAATGAAAAACTGTAAAACTAACGGTAGGAAGGAACATTTCTACTATTTGGCGCTTTTATAAAATTTGGCAAAAACGGATAGTTAAGTTGCCATGATAGATGTTAGAGCTGCAAACTGGAATTTGTAGTTTTAATTTTCATATTGACAAATATCGATTTGAGGTTTATAACTAATACATCAAGAAAAATTGATTTGAGGTGGACGAATGGAATTTTCATATGAAAAGGATGCCAAGGTATTTAAGGCGTTGTGTGATCCTCGTAGATTGATGATAATTGAACGTTTGCGTAGTGGAGAAAAATGTGCCTGCTATTTGCAGGAAAATATGGATATTGGTCAATCAGGACTTTCCTATCACATGAAAGTGCTTTGCGATTCCGGAATCGTTGAAAGCCGACAGGAAGGCAAATGGACACACTATCATTTATCTGAAAAAGGCCGTGATGCAGCAATTGTTTTGCTTCAGCAGCTAACTACACCAAATAAAGAGCAAAAACATAGTTTCTGTAAATAAACACTAAGTTCTATAATAAAATTTTTTTGACTTTATATATCAAAAAAAGTTGATTTGACATGTAAGAAAAGAGGCTTATTCATGAATATTTGGGATTTTATTCAGAATCAAATTTTAGGTATGAAATGGTTAAATGAAGTAATCGGATCATTACTTCAGACAATGGGCGTGGACATTGCTTCTCACTGGGGTGGCAGCATACAGTTCTTCTTGTATGACGTAATCAAGATTACTATTTTGCTTTGCGTGCTAATTTTTATCATAAGTTATATTCAAAGCTATTTCCCACCTGAGCGTAGTAAAAAAATACTTGGACGTTTTCATGGCCTTGGTGCCAATACGCTAGCGGCGTTACTTGGAACAGTAACACCGTTTTGCTCATGTTCATCAATACCGCTGTTTATTGGTTTTACCAGTGCAGGCTTGCCGGTGGGAGTCACATTTTCTTTCTTGATTTCTTCACCTATGGTTGATTTAGGCAGTCTTGTTCTCCTGATGAGTATTTTTGGTACCAAGATAGCTCTTGTATATGTAATATTTGGTCTAATTGTAGCTGTTATAGGCGGAACTATTATTGAAAAGCTTCATATGGAAAGATATGTTGAAGATTTTATTAAAAATGCCAGCAGCGTGGATATTGAGTCCCCCTGAACTCACCAGGGAAGATAGAGTAATGTTTGCTAAGGAGCAAGTAATAAGTACTTTTAAAAAAGTGTTCCCTTATGTTTTAGTAGGCGTTGGCATTGGTGCCGTTATTCATAATTGGATACCTGAAAGCATGGTAGAAAATGTATTGGGCGGCAATAATCCGTTTGGCGTAATATTAGCTACTTTAGTAGGCGTACCGATGTATGCCGATATTTTTGGTACAATTCCCATTGCAGAAGCGCTTCTGTACAAGGGTGCTCAGTTAGGGCCGGTTCTATCTTTTATGATGGCGGTTACCACCTTGTCACTTCCTTCTCTTATTTTGCTTCGTAAAGCTGTAAAGCCGAGACTGTTAGGATTGTTTATAGCAATATGTACTATAGGTATTATTATCGTTGGTTATTTGTTTAATGCTTTGCAACCGTTTCTTGTTTGATGGATAAACTGGAGGAATAGTAAATGTTCACAGTAGTTTTGTATGGTGTTGCCGGAGTTGGGCTTCTTGCCTCATTCCTTACAGATAGGCAAAAAACAAATAAAGCGTTAAAGAAAGCATGGAAAGCCTTCGAAAATATCTTACCACAGTTTTTATCAATTCTAGTTATCATTGGCTTTGCACTTACCGTTCTGACGCCGGCCACTATCAGCAAACTGTTGGGAACAAGTTCGGGAGTAATTGGAATTATTATATCGTTGATAATTGGCGGAATTACGCTGATACCTGGATTTGTTGCCTTTCCTCTTGCCGCGGCATTATTAAAAAATGGTGCTGGCTATGCACAAATTGCAGCTTTTGTCTCTTCACTCATGATGGTTGGCGTTGTCACTCTACCGATGGAATTTGCTACTTTTGGTCAAAAGACAGCTATCTTGCGTAATGTACTGGCATTAATTTTTTCATTTTTAGTTGCTTTAGCAATGGGGGTGATTTTTCAATGAAGAAACTAGTTATCCGCTATAGCACTTTTCTTTTGTTGTTCGTCCTTCTTATCATTACATCTATTTTTTATCCTGAGCTTGGTAAGTCCTCCGCAAATAATATTTGGAGTAATGTAAAAGAAATGCTAGGTGTCATTCCACCTGTATTCGTACTTTTAGGACTTTTGGATGTATGGGTGGATAGGCAGACAATGATAAGGTACACTGGTTTAGGTTCGGGATTAAGAGGTATTTTAATAGCATTTGTTTTAGGCTCTGCTGCAGCAGGACCGTTGTATGCAGCGTTTCCCGTAGCTGCAATAATGTTGAAGAAAGGAAGCTCTATCTACAATGTATTTGTTTTTATAGGTGCATGGTCAACGACCAAGATACCAATGCTCACCTTTGAGGCAAGTGGGTTGGGAATCAAGTTTATGGTGGTACGTTTGGGACTAAGTATTTTAGGAATACTTTTTATTGCAGCATGTATTGACCGCATCTTGCCTGCGGAAGAAAAAAATAAAATTTATCAAATGAATCAATAAAACTAAAAGTTATAAATTAAAAATATTGCTACATTATGCTAAAGAAAAGGAAGGAAGATTAATATGGCTAAAAATTGGTATCCAGTAATTGATTATGAAAAATGTGTTGAATGTGGTATCTGTTCTAATTTTTGCCCGCATGGTGTTTATGACAAGAGCAAGGCTCCTACGCCTGTAGTAGTAAATCCTGATAACTGTATTACTCATTGTCATGGTTGTCAAAAGAAATGTAAATTTGAAGCAATATCTTATGTGGGCGATATGGCAGGTAGTCCTGCTCAAAGTTGTTGTGGAGGAAATTGTTGTGGATAAAAATCAGAACAAGGCTGTATATGGGAAAACAACAAAAATTTTAATTGTGTTCTCTATTGTTGCCGTACTTACTGGTATGTATTTCTGGAAGAATGCAAGTGAAAGCGCTATAGCAAGTGTCAAAACTACGACTAAAGCTAATGTTGGTGCAAAAAACTATCCGCTAAAAATTAAGGCTGTTAACCTTGGTACTATCAAATCTTACGGTGTTCCTACTGTCATAGATTTTGGCTCTGATTCATGTGTACCTTGTAAGGAAATGGCACCGGTACTTACAACTCTTAATTCCGAATGGCAGGGAAAAGCAGCTGTTCAATTTATGGATGTGTGGAAGTATCAGGATGGGGTCAAAGATTTTCCGGTGCAGGTTATTCCAACACAGGTCTTCTTTAATGCCGACGGAACTCCTTTTGCTCCTAGTGAAGAACTACGAAAACAGATTAACCTTACTTTATATTATCTTAATGAAACCAATGAGCATGTTTTTACAGTTCATCAGGGTGGTATTACAGAAGCTCAGATGCGTCAGATATTTGCGGAAATGGGGATTAAATAATGGAGGCATGGCTAACTCACTATGCGCAGCTTATCGCTGAGAATTACTGGCTGGCTCCTTTTTTTTCTTTATTTGCAGGGTTTTTGACTTCTTTTACACCTTGTTCCTTATCTAGCGTTCCGCTGGTAATTGGTTATGTTGGAGGAAGTTGTAGTAGAGATGCTAAAAAAGCCTTCGGCTATTCTATTGTTTTTGCAATAGGTACAGCAATTACTTTTGTTACAATGGGAATAATTGCTTCATCAGTAGGCAGACTGATGGGAATGGCCTCACCAGTTTGGTATATTGTTCTTGGATGCCTGATGATTTTGATGGCCTTGCAGACGTGGGGCATATTTAATTTTATTCCGTCTACTAACCTGCTGACAAAAAATAAAAAACAAGGCTTTCTAGGAGCTCTTTTGACAGGCGCCTTGGCCGGTATATTTGCTTCGCCCTGTTCCACGCCTGTACTCATTGCATTATTAGGAATGATTGCTGGCAAAGGAAATTTCGCTTGGGGAGTGCTACTTATGCTTCTTTATTCTCTTGGTCATAGCATTCTTGTCATTGTGGCTGGAACATCAATAGGATTTGTACAAAAGGTAAACAGCAGTAATCTATACGGTAAAACAGGAAATATTATGACGTTTATTATGGGGACACTGATTTTGTTGGTTGGGTTTTATATGTTTTGGCTTGCATTTTAAGTAAAATTTATTAGGAGGAAAAATAAATGGGATTTTTTGGCTTTGGCAAGAAGAAATGTGGTTGCGATACAAAGGTAGAACAAAAGAAAAATAACGAACAAGCACCTGCTTGCGCATGTAATGGTAACGTAGAAACTTTCGAGGCTGCTGGTTCAGATAATGTAGCAAAGGGCCTTGTTGGTGTTAAGGTGCTGGGAAGTGGTTGTAAGAGCTGTCATGAATTGCTGGTTAACACTAATAAGGCACTTAAGACTATGGCTATTCCATTTGAAGCTGAATACGTAACAGATATAGAGAAAGTTGTTTCCTATGGCGTTATGTCTACTCCGGCACTTGTTGTTAACGAAAAAGTTGTATCTATGGGTAAAGTTTATAGTGCAGCGGAGGTTGAAAAGTTATTGCATAAGCTGGGGTATTAAATATGGATACAAATATACAAGAGCAAGCAAAAGAGGGGATTAGCTTCTTCCAGAAGTACTTATCTGTATGGGTGGCTCTGTGTATGGTAGTAGGAGTTTTGTTAGGTCATCAGTTCCCAGAGGTAGGCATATTTTTAAATCAATTCGAATATTACAAAGTTTCCATTCCTATGGCGATTTTGATCTGGATTATGATTTACCCTATGATGATGAAGGTGGATTTTAACAGTGTACAGGATGTGGGTAAAAATCCTAAAGGCTTGTATGTTACATGGGTTACTAATTGGCTAATAAAACCATTTACCATGTATGGCATTGCGGCACTATTTTTCTTTGTGATTTTTAAGAATTTTATTTCGTCTGAACTTGCCACTCAATATCTGGCGGGAGCGGTATTGCTAGGAGCTGCTCCATGTACAGCAATGGTTTTTGTATGGAGTACTCTGACAAAAGGAAATCCGGCATATACTGTAGTACAGGTAGCAACTAATGACCTTATTATTTTGGTTGCGTTTGTTCCCATTGTGAAATTTCTCTTGGGAGTATCTAATGTCAGTGTTCCGTATAGTACATTAATTCTTAGTGTAGTGCTTTTTGTGGTGGTACCTTTAAGTGCCGGTATTCTTACCAGAGTTGTGGTTATACGTAATCGTGGGGCTGCATACTTTGAGGAAAGCTTTGTGCATAGATTTGATAGTGCTACTACTATAGGTCTGCTTCTTACACTTGTGATGGTATTTATGTTTCAAAGTGAGGTAATTATTGCCAATCCGTTGCATATTTTGCTCATTGCAGTGCCCCTGGTCATTCAAACTTATCTGATCTTTTTTATTGCCTACTTTGCCTGCCATATTTTAAAACTTCGTTATGATATTGCAGCACCTGCAGGTATGATTGGAGCCTCAAACTTTTTTGAGCTTTCTGTAGCAGTTGCGGTTGCTTTGTTTGGAACGACAAGTCCTGCTGCGCTAGCTACTACAGTAGGGGTTCTCACGGAAGTTCCCGTCATGTTGACTTTGGTAAAGATTGCTAATAAAACAAAGGGCTGGTTCTCGGAATAAAAAAATATTTAAGAGAAAGATATTCTACTTCGTTACTAGGAAAGACGCTTTCTGTTGTGTCTTTGAAGCACAGCAGAATTTAAAATTACAAACTGGAAGCTGTAGGTGTGCTTTATTAGTCTGATTATAATTGCAGAAAGACAACTTCCGATTTGTCTAGCAAAGTTAAAGAGCAACTATTCTACCAAAATAGAATGGTTTGCTCTTTTTTTATGCCTTAATTTCAATTTCTACGCCGGATTTGAATGCTACGCTAAAGTGGTCAGCAAAGACGGTTATTTTTTTTATAAGCTGCCGGACCAGGGCTTTATCAAAAAAAGTAATTATAGCTGGCTGTGATTTGATAAACTCTTGTAAGGCGTTAATGCGTTTTACATCTTCATCCCGGATAGTGGTTTCAACCGCGGATTGCTTTTTAAGCTCTTGCAGATGAAGAATCTCATCGGTAACAGTGTTATAATCTTCTTTTTTATTGGACAGGCTTATTAGCTCCTTTTGCAGTTCGAGCAGCTTGGCATCAATACTTTCTATAGAGCCGGCTTTGGATTTTCTTACCGTTAAGGCCATGTTGCTTTGCAACTGAGCTATATAGGCTTCTCTGTTACCTAGCATTTCGTTAACTGCCTTTAAAACAATGTCCTGTAAAAGTAGCTCATTAACAGTTCTATTGGTGCAGGAATGGGCCGTGGTTTCCAGCCTGCTTATGCAGCGCCAGACTATGGACTTGCGGCCATGATTATTCCAATGCACTCTTCTGTAAAGCTCTCCACAGCAGCCGCAATAAATAATCTGGGAGAAGCAGTGGTTGCTGCTAAAAGCTCTTCTTTTACCGTTAGGCCCTATATAAAAACTACGTCTTCGCACTAGTTCCTGCTGCACCAGCATGAATAAGTGCTTTGGTATAATTGCCTCATGGTCGTCCTCGACATAGTACTGAGGCACGGTACCGTTGTTTTTTATACGTTTTTTAGTTAGAAAATCAACAGTATATGTCTTCTGTAGCAGGGCATCACCAATATATTTTTCATTACGAAGGATTTTATTGATGGTGCTGGTACACCAATGTTTCCCTCCTGCGCCAGTAAGAATTTGATCAGTTTCAAGTCCGGAGGCAATCTTGTCCATGCTAAGGCCCTGCAAATATTCGCGATAGATGCGCTTTACTACTTCAGCCTGCGCTGGTTCGATGATGAGGTGGCCGTCGTCATCTTTTGTGTAACCAAGGAAGCGATTATGATTGACCTGGACTTTGCCTTGCTGGTAGCGGTATTGCAATCCCAACTTAACGTTTTGGCTTAAGGACTGACTTTCTTGCTGGGCTAGGGAAGCCATGATAGTTATAAGTACTTCGCCTTTGGCATCCATGGTGTTGATGTTTTCCTTTTCAAAGAATACAGGGATGTTTATTTCCTTAAGCTTACGGATGTATTTAAGGCAATCAAGGGTGTTCCTAGCGAATCTGCTTATGGACTTGGTGATAATCATATCTATATTGCCGGCTTCGCATTCCTTTATCAGCCTGTTAAACTCTTCACGTTTTTTAGTATTGGTACCGGAAATACCATCATCAGCGAAAATTCCAGCTAACTCCCAGTCGGTGTTTCCCTTAATGTAATTGGTATAATGTTCAATTTGGGTTTCATAGCTGGTAGCCTGTTCATCACTATCAGTACTTACTCTGCAATAGGCAGCAACTCTGAGCTTCGGCTTATCCGCGGCTTTGACGTTGTTGCCTATTTGTTTTTTTGCTGGTATAAGCATTATGTTTCCCATTTAGTATTCCTCTCTTTCTATTAGGCTGTAAAGGTATTCAGCCTGCTTTATTGGATCATCAAATGTTTTAAAGCCTCTGGACAGATGAAATTTAGTAGGAATTATTATCGCCTTGCATTTATGCTGGTGATTTAATCTGCCTAATTTGGTAGCTCTGCGCAATAACTCGGCTTGGACTCCCTCGTAAATTTCCAGGCCTATGAGCGGTGGATAAAATTCATCTCCTAGGTAATGTTTATTGGTAAGTAGGTTCTTTATCGTGGGATGAAGCATACGAAGGTCTGCGGATTTAGCAGAATTACTCAGGCTTTTGCCGGATAAATAAGCTTTGTATAAAAATCTAAGTTTATCTGCTTCAGACTGATCAACCACAGCCTTGCCATTTTCAATCTTGTAACCAAAGGGTATATGCGCCATTGTTTCACATCCTTTCTGTGAGGCTGAGCCCGCATTTTAATACAAAAGTTACTTTCTGGCGGTTTTAATAATAATCTTCTCAACAAAATCTGTGAAAACAGCATCATCGAATTGCATAAGCATAGACGCCGTTTCGGTATAGCGCAGTAGTTTGGTTAGCTCAGTAATCTTGCAATTATCACCGGTTAGGCTGCTGCCTAAAGCCGTAATTTCATTTTTAGCATTATCTGCTTGCCGTAATAATTCGTTGGCTTGACCGGTATAGATGATTTTATCAATATAGCCCTGAGCCATGAGCGTAGACAAGGTTTCTCGTTGCTCGGTATTTCGTAGCAATTCTGTTTGTAATTCTTTAATTTTAAGTAGGGCAGCATCCTTGCTGGTTGCCTTCAAAGTAATTAATAAAGGTTTCAGGATAACTGCATGGGCAAAAATAAGCTTGTTTATCAGAGTAGTAAAGGCGCCTTTTATGGCAGCATCTTCCAGGTAGAGCAGAGAGCATTTTTCTTTGTTTGCTAGGTGAGTAGAACAACACCAAGCAACGTACTTATAATTTCCAGCAGTATGGATACGTCTTTTTAAGGTTGCACCACACTGGCCGCATATAAGCTTTCCTGAAAGCGTATAGCGGTTGGTGTATTTCTTAGCGCTTTGGCTGATGTTCTTTTCCAAAGCATGCTGCCTGATTATTTTTGTTACGGCCTCAAAGGTGGAACGGCTGATAATTGCTTCATGATCATCTTTGACTAAATATTGGTCTCTTTGCCCGGTGTTCTTGTGTTTGTTGAATTGAGAATCTGTATAGGTCTTTTGAAGCAATACATCTCCAACATATTTTTCATTGGCAGCTATGCCGAGAATTGTTCCGGAATGCCATTTAACCTTACGAAATGTTGGTATTCGTTCAGCATTTAAGTTTTTGGAAATGGTATAGGCACCTTTGCCGGCTAGTAATTCTGTAAAGATACGCTTAACTACTAGGGCTTCCTTTGGTTCTACGACTAGGGCTTTTCCATCCCATCTGTAACCATAAGGTGGGGAGGTAAGCTTAAAAGAACCTGCCTTAAATCGTGTCTTAATGCCCCAGCTTATGTTGGCAGCTATTGATGCCGATTCGTCCTCTGCCATGCTGCTTAAAATGGACAGGAATAATTCACTTTCCATTGAACCGGTATTAATGTTTTCTTTCTCAAAATATACCGGAACATTTATATCCAGCAGGGTTCTTACAAGTTCTAAGCAATCTGTGGTATTGCGGGAAAAGCGGCTGATGGACTTCGTAATTATGAAGTCAACTTTCTTGGCCTTACAATCTGCAATTAATTGAAGTAGCTGAGGTCGTATTTCTGCCTTTGTACCTGAAATCCCCTCATCAAAATACAAACCGGCGTATTCCCACTCAGCCCGCTTAGAAATATAATTTTCATAATGTTCTTTTTGCGTTTCTAAGCTTTCAAGCTGCGCATCAGAGGCTGTGGAGACTCTGCAATAGGCAGCAACCTTTAGCTTTGCTTTTGGATTTTCTAGCTGGTTAACAGTTTCAATTTTGGTTATTTTACTCATAACTATCTCCTTGTCAGTGTCACATATTAGCTCTGAAAAGCTTATATAGCAACGGTTTTAGGCAATATTTCTACTAAAAAAGGTGGAAAACTATTGCGGTTGAGTTCCGTCAAGCAATTAAACTCTTCCTTAGTAATAAGGCCATTTTTTAAGGCTGTTTTGGCAATCACCTGTGCTAAAAAATAATTACAATTTTGCACTATTTGCTCCTGAGACATATTGTGAGTGTTTTCTGCTATGACAGTATTCATATTACATATCCTCCGTTCTGAAGGAATATCCTTCACTTCCTTCTGGAGATTAGGAGGAGGTTTTGACGAAAAAATATTAACTTTTTGAAATTAATACTTTTCTTCCTTATAAATAGAAAATCTGCTTGGAAAATTATCCAGGCAGATTTTTTATTTTTTTAAAATTTTTCGTCAAAATGGGTAACCAACCTCCAGTGGGTAGTAGAAGGAGATAAACAAAACCAACTCCTTCCGGGAGGTGAAATAAAATGAGTGCAAATATCACAAAGGTTAATCGCCAGGATGCAGAGCTAATTGAAGTTCTTACTGCAATTAGTAAGGTTTCTGCAAAACTGGCAAAGCAGTTAGCAATGCTAGCTGTACACAACAAGGAAAAGGAGGCTTATCAGGATGAAAGAAATGAAAGATGTTGTCAAAGAATTACGATCTACTGCTGTCGTTATTAATTCTGTAGCAGAGTACTTGGAAAAGCAGCAGGCTGCAGAGACGGTAAAGGATGAGCCTGTCCCGGTAAAAGCTCCTATTACTTTGGAACAGGTAAGGGCAGTATTAGCTGAAAAAGCTCGCGCTGGTCATACTGCTGAAGTAAAAGCCTTGTTAGTAAAATATGGTGCCAATAAACTGTCAGAAGTTACTGCTGATAAGTACAAGGCTTTACTTCAGGATGCGGAGGAAATTAAAGATGCCAGCTAATGGACATGCCTTTTTATCTGCTTCTTCAGCAGCTAGGTGGTTGCATTGCCCACCATCTGCTAGGCTGGGGGAGAACTACAAGGAGCAAAACAGTGAATATGCACAAGAGGGTACGGAGGCTCATGCCCTTTGTGAATATAAGCTGAAAAAGGCTCTCGGCATTAAGACCAAGAACCCAACCAAGCATCTGGCAAGATATTCTGAAGAAATGGAAGAATGTGCCAATGATTATGTCGCTTATCTTATGGGCGAACTTGAACTGGCAAAGCAGTTTTGTAAGGATCCAGCCGTCTTTATTGAACAAAGAGTAGATTTTTCTCGTTGGGTAAAAGATGGCTTTGGCACAGCGGATGCTCTTATCGTGGCGGATAAGGTCCTTAAAGTATGCGACTATAAGCATGGCTTAGGTCACGTTATTTCTGCAAAAGAAAATCCTCAAATGATGTGTTACGCCTTAGCTGCCGTGGACCTGTTTGATGGTATTTACGATATTGAAAAAGTCAGCATGACCATCTTTCAGCCACGTAGAAGTAATGTAAGTACCTTTGAAATAGCTAAGGGAGAGCTCTATCGTTGGGCCAAGGAAGTACTACAGCCGGCAGCAGAATTAGCTTTTACAGGAGAGGGACAGTTCTTATGCGGAGAATGGTGTTCTTTCTGTAATGCTAAGCACGAATGCCGGGCAAGGGCTGAGGCTAATCTATTGCTAGCAAAGTTTGACTTTAAACTGCCACCTTTGCTGGAAGATGCTGAAATAGAGGTAATCCTATCCAAGATAGATTCCCTGATAACCTGGGCTAATGACATCAAGGAATATGCTCTTAGGCAGGCTGTCAGCGGGAAGCTATGGAAGGGCTGGAAACTGGTTGAAGGACGGTCTAATCGTAAGTACGTAAATGAAGAAACCGTTGTTAAGACAGTAACAGAGGCCGGCTTCGATCCTTATGAGAAAAAGCTTCTAAGCGTGTCAGCTATGCAAAAACTCTTAGGGAAAACCAAATTCGAAGAGCTATTATCAACTCTTATAGAGAAGCCGCAGGGTAAACCAACGCTAGTTCCGGACAGCGATAAAAGGCCGGAAATGAACAACGCGAAACAAGATTTTAGTGAAAATTAAAGGAGAGATATATTATGACTAATAAAATTAATGCAAATCCAATGAAGGTAATTACCGGTAAAGATACCAGATGGAGCTACGCTAATGTTTGGGAACCGAAGAGCATCAATGGTGGAACACCTAAGTATAGTGTTAGCTTAATTATTCCCAAAGCTGATACACGTACAGTGGAGAAGATTAAGGCTGCTATTGAAGCTGCATATAAGGAAGGGGAAAGCAAACTTAAAGGCAATGGCAGAAGCGTACCACCTTTGAGTACCATTAAAACACCGTTAAGAGATGGGGACATAGAACGTCCTGATGATAAGAACTATGCAAATTCTTATTTCATTAATGCCAATGCTACGACTGCTCCTGGTATTGTAGATGCCAATTGTAATCCCATTATTACACGTTCTGAGGTTTATTCCGGTGTATATGGTAGGGCAAGCATTTCCTTCTATAGCTTCAATAGTTCAGGCAATAAAGGGATCGCCTGTGGACTGAATAATCTGCAAAAACTTCGGGATGGCGAACCTCTGGGCGGTAAGGCTAGCGCTGAGATGGACTTTTCCACTGAAGCAGACGATGACTTTTTGAAATAGGAGGAAAATACTATGTATAACTATGAATTTGCCAAAGAAATAATTGTTATGGTTACGTTTTATATTTACATTGGTCTTTCTGCTATGGGTTTCTTCTTCATTGCCTATAACGTTATAGATTTGTTAATCTTTTGCTTTAAGGAAATCAAAAAAAGATTAACAAAGAAAGACCAAGACCAGGAATATTAAAAGGTACTGATAGCGGTAGGGGTAGCACCTTGCCGCTATTCTTTTAAGAAAGGGATAGTTATGAAAACAATAAGTATAGATATAGAAACCTATTCTAGTACTAACCTACAAAAGTCTGGGGCATATAAATATGCCGAGTCTGCTGATTTTGAAATATTGCTGTTTAGTTACAGCGTGGATAAAGGGCCAGTGCAAGTCGTAGATTTAGCTATGGGAGATAAAATACCTGAAGCAATATTAACTGCCCTGAAAAATGAAAAAGTCGCTAAATGGGCTTTTAATGCTTCCTTTGAACGTGTCTGCTTGTCTCGTTATTTAAGGGAACCGCTTAATCCAGATGGTTGGTACTGTACCATGATTTGGGCAGCTACCTTAGGACTGCCGTTATCCTTACAAGGTGTAGGCGCAATACTTGGCATGGAGAAACAAAAGCTGACGGAAGGCAAAAGTCTGCTTAAGTATTTTTGCGTACCTTGTGCTCCGACTAAAGTCAATGGTGGGCGTACCAGAAATTTGCCCAAGCATGATTTAGCTAAATGGGAGCAGTTTAAAGCCTATAACATCAGAGACGTAGAGACAGAACTTGGCATTCAACAGAAATTGTTAAAGTTCCCTGTACCGAAAAAAATCTGGAACGAATACCATCTTGATCAGGAAATAAATGACCGTGGCATTGGGGTTGATTGCTCCTTGGTGAAGCAGGCGATAGCTATTGATGAAAAGGTAAAAGCTAGTCTTAGAGATAAGATGCAGAAGCTTACTAATTTAGCTAATCCTAATTCAGTACAACAAATGATTGGCTGGTTAGCCGCTAATGGATTGAAAACAGATACACTTGGTAAAAAAGCTGTAGCAGAAATGCTAAAGACTGCTCCTAAAGAATTAGGAGAGGCTTTACAACTTAGACAGCAATTGGCCAAGTCCTCTGTTAGAAAGTATACGGCTATGGACAAGGCTGCCTGCAAGGATAGTAGGGCCAGGGGGATGTTTCAATTTTATGGGGCGAATAGGACAGGACGATTTTCTGGTAGGTTAATACAATTACAAAATTTGCCACAAAATCATATGGCTGACTTGTCTCAAGCAAGGGAACTAGTATTAAGTGGCAACTATGCTGCCTTGGAGCTGCTTTATGAAGATATCCCGGATACCTTGTCTCAGCTTATAAGGACAGCTTTTGTACCTCAAAACGGCAGGAAGTTTATAGTTTCAGATTTTAGTGCAATTGAGGCCAGGGTACTAGCCTGGCTTGCAGGGGAAACATGGAGAATGCAGGTGTTTGCTGAGGGCGGGGACATATATTGTGCTTCAGCAACAAAAATGTTTAAGGTACCGGTCGAGAAACATGGTATTAATGGTCACTTACGGCAAAAAGGTAAAATAGCTGAATTAGCTTTGGGTTATGGTGGCTCAGTAGGAGCTCTTAAGGCCATGGGCGCATTAGAGATGGGTGTAAAGGAAAAAGAATTAAAACCACTGGTTAATGCTTGGCGTATGTCTAATGAAAAGATTACAGCCTTATGGTGGGCTGTAGATGATGCTATCAAAGAATGTATAAAAGGGCGATATGAAACCGAAACGCAAGGTATTAGCTTCAGCTACGAGAGCGGTTTCCTATTTATTACACTTCCATCCGGAAGACATCTTGCTTATGTAAAACCACGGTTGGGCATAAACCAATTTGGTGGTGAATCAGTAACTTATGAAGGCATAGGTCCCACTAAGAAATGGGAAAGGCTGGAAAGCTACGGACCAAAGTTTTGTGAAAACATTACCCAGGCCATTGCCAGGGATCTTTTAGTCTACGCCATGCAAACTTTACGGAACTGTGCCATTGTAGGGCACGTTCATGATGAACTAATTATTGAAGCTGACCAAAGAATGTCACTTAAGGCTGTTTGTGAGCAAATGGGTAGAACTCCACCTTGGGCCAAGGGTTTACTGCTTAGAGCAGATGGCTACGAATGTGACTTTTATAAAAAGGATTAAAAAATAAAAAAGTTTCGTCAAAATGGCATCTAAACCTCCAGTGGGTAGTAGGAGAGGATAAAACCTCTTACTAATACCCATATGGAGGACTTTTTTATGAATGGATTAATCAGCATCAACTACGACAGTGAAAGACCTACTGTAAGTGGTCGAGAGTTACACCGGGCTTTGAGGGTGGAAACCAGGTACAATGATTGGTTTTCCAGAATGTGCGATTTTGGTTTTGAAGAAGATAAGGACTTTTACTCAAATTTGAGTAAAAGCAGCGGTGGCCGGCCTTCTGAGGATCATGAGCTTACTATTCCAATGGCCAAAGAAATATGTATGCTGCAACGTACTGAAATTGGTCGCGAATTTCGTAAGTATTTTATTAGTATCGAGGAACAGTGGAATTCTCCGGAAGCTGTTATGTCTAGGGCTTTGAAATATGCTAATGACCAGCTTACTGCTATTAGTAAACAAAATTCAGAACTGCTTTCCACTGTGGCAGTACAAAACCAACAAATAGCTGAAATGCAACCCAAAGCAAGCTACTACGACATTGTTTTGCAATGTAAAAAACGCGCTCCCAATATCTGTTATTGCTAAAGATTACGGACTAAGCGGTAGGCACTTGAACCAACTCCTGCATGAATTAGGCGTGGAGTATAAACAAGGCGATATCTGGCTTTTATACATTGGATATGCGAATAAAGGCTATACCTGCACAAAAACTCATTCTTACGAGGGTAATGATGGAAATCTGTATAGCAGGGTACATACCTATTGGACACAAAAGGGCCGCTTGTTTATTTATGACCTATTAAAAAGGCCGGAGTCTTGCCACTGATGGAAAGGGAGGCCTAAGTCATGAAAAGAAAGGCCAGAGAAGTTGTTTATGTTTGTTCTCCTTATGCTGGCGTTATAGATAAAAACGTTTCTAATGCCAGGAAGTATAGCCGTTTCGTGCTAACGAAAAGAAAAATTCCCCTGACACCTCATTTGCTCTATCCACAGTTCATGGATGATACCAATCCGAATGAACGTAAAGTGGCCTTCAGCATCAATAAGGTACTTTTAGGTAAATGCGAAGAGCTCTGGGTGTTTGGCCGGAATATCACTGCCGGCATGAGGCTGGAAATAAACCTTGCCAGAGGAAGAGGCCTTTTGCTCAGATGGTTTGATGAAAACTTGCAGGAGGTACAGGCACAATGAAATTTACCTTGTATGCATCTAATTGCATTGGTATCGCTAAAAACTGCTACTACCAAAAGAAAATAGAAGTGGTGGATGAAGCCTCGCTAGTCCGGGCCGTTAGCTATGACCATGTAACTGCCTTATATAAGGACGGTTATAGGGCCAAGAGCAATTTTGTGAAAGCAGACAACATTCCTATGGATTGTGATAACGACCATTCAGAAAAACCGGCTGAATGGATTACCTCTGAGGATGTTAAGAAAGCTTTTGACGGGATTCCCTTTGCCATTGTTTACTCCAGAAATCATTTAAAAGCTAAGGGGGATAAGAGTCCGCGCCCAAGGTTCCATGTTTATTTTCCTGTACCGGTTATTTCTGACGTAGATGAATATACGGACATGAAACAAAAGATAGCAAGGGTATTTCCTTACTTTGATAATAATGCCTTAGACTCTGCCAGATTTCTTTATGGCACGGAAGAACCAAAGGTAGAGCTTCATGAAGGAGATACCTTTGTTACTGATTATATTGAGGCGTTATCTTTTGCTAGCTTCGATAAAGGGCTTAAGGAAATACCGGAAGGCAGTCGTAATAGCACCATGAGCCACATTGCAGGCAAGCTTATTAAGCGCTATGGGAATAACGATGCTGCCTATGAGTTGTTTTTAAAAGAAAGCGAAAAATGTAATCCTCCCTTAGAAGAAACTGAGCTTAAGACTATCTGGAACAGCGCAATTAACTTTGGGGAAAAGGTTTCTAGCCAAAAGGATTATGTGCCGCCAGAAATATACAACTCTTCTTTTAAATTTAAACCTACTGACTATTCTGATGTAGGGCAGGCCTTGGTGCTTAGTAAGGCCTATGAAGATTTGCTGCGCTATTCTCCCCAGACGGATTACATCGTGTACAACGATAGCTTTTGGGAAGAATCAAGGCCAAAGAGTCAAGGAATAGCGCAGCTATTAACGGAAATGCAAATGGAAGAGGCGCAAAAAGAAATTAAAAAGGCGATGCAGGAAATGTCTAAAAATGGTGCTTTAGCACTTTTGGCTACAATGGGCCCGAAAAAGGCTGTCGGTATGTTTACCAAAGAACAGGCAAGGACGTATGAGAGATACGAAGCCGCCAACACTTATCTGGCTTATACCATCAAACGCAGAGAGTCTAAAAATATCACAGCTTGCCTGCGTGAAGCTAGACCGATGCTTGAAATTGAGCAAAAGAATCTGGATGAAAATGAATTTCTGCTTAATGCACCCTTAGCTACTTATGACTTAAGGACTGGCAAGGCCAAGGAGCATTCCTTTGAAGATTTTATTACCAAGCAGACAGCGGTAGAACCGGACAATGTTGGAGATCAGCTATGGCATGATGCCTTACAGACTTTTTTCTGTAGGGATGCAGAGCTCATTTCCTATGTACAGATGATTGTAGGCCTTTCTGCTATTGGCAAGGTCTATGTGGAGGCGCTCATTATTGCCTATGGTGAAGGACGGAACGGGAAATCTACCTTTTGGAATGTTGTGGCCAGAGTGCTGGGTAGCTATAGCGGAAATATTTCTGCTGACATGTTAACGGTAGGCTGCAAACGTAATGTGAAGCCAGAACTGGCAGAAGCCAAAGGTAAACGGCTTTTAATTGCAGCGGAGCTAGAAGAGGGAATGCGCCTTAATACATCAAACGTAAAACAGCTATGTTCCACGGATGAGATTTACGCTGAAAAGAAATACAAGGACCCGTTTAGTTATATTCCGACACATACATTGGTGCTTTATACCAATCACCTGCCAAGAGTAGGTGCGTTGGATGCTGGAACTTGGCGCAGGCTGATTGTTATTCCCTTTGACGCCAAGATTGAAGGAAGTGCAGATATTAAGAATTATGCAGATTACCTTTTTGAGAAGGCCGGTGGGGCAATACTCACTTGGATTATTGAGGGAGCTAAAAAGGTAATTGCAGCAGGTTACAAGGTAAGTGAGCCAACCAAGGTAAAGGCTGCTATTAGTGCCTATAAGGAAAACAATGATTGGTTTGGCCACTTTTTGGATGATTGCTGCGAGCTGGACCTTTCGTTTCAGGAAAAGTCTGGTGAAGTTTATACCAGCTATAGAAACTACTGTTCCCAAAACGGTGAATTTACTAGAGGCGCATCGGATTTCTATGCCGCAGTTGATGCTAGTGGCCTGGAACGAAGAAAGATGAAAAAAGGTGTAATGATTCGAGGACTACGACTTAAGTCTGAATTCCTTGATGACTAAAAAGGGCTGAAAGCAAGTCAGGAAGCTAAGTTTAAGGCACAGGGTGCAGGGCGGTGATGGGCGTACCCTAAACTATATATATATACTAAAAAATAGTCCTTATACATAGTTCTATATATGCCCTTCATCGCCTTGCACCTTTTATTGATGAAAAAGCTGAAAACTAAGGCTGACACTTGATTTGGCAGAATTGTGCGGGAGGTAAGAATGAAAGAGAAAGCAATTGAACTGTATTTTGTTAAAAAAGTAAAAGCTATGGGAGGCATGGCCATAAAATTTGTCAGTCCTGGTTTTGATGGGCTGCCGGACAGATTAGTGCTTTTACCTAAAAACAAGCTGGCCTTTGTAGAATTGAAAGCTCCTGGTAAGAAGCCGAGGGCTTTGCAGATAAAAAGGATGGAGCAATTAACTAGCTTTGGATTTAAATGCTTTGTGGTTGATACCAAAGAAGCAGTAGATGTCACTATTGCTGAGTTAGGAGGTGATGCCCAATGAAGTTCATACCTCATAAATACCAGGAATTTGCTGTTAATCATATTTTAGAGCACCCGATTTCTGCTTTGTTTTTGGATATGGGCTTAGGTTAGCAAAACTGTTATTACACTTACAGCTATTAAGAAGCTGATGCAAGATTGTTTTGAAATTGGCAAGGTGTTAGTCATTGCACCTTTAAGGGTAGCTCAAAACACCTGGCCGGCAGAAATAGGCAAATGGGAACACCTAAATGATTTAACTTACTCTGTAGCCATAGGCACAGAAGCAGAACGCAAAGCTGCCTTAAATACAAAAGCAGACATCTATCTTATCAATCGGGAAAACGTAGACTGGTTGATTAATAAAAGTGGTATGCCATTTGATTATGACATGGTTGTTATTGATGAGCTGTCCAGCTTTAAGTCTTACAGCGCTAAAAGGTTTAAAAGCCTGATGAAGGTAAGGCATAAGGTTAAACGGATAGTTGGCCTTACCGGAACACCTAGTACTAATGGCCTCATGGACTTGTGGGCAGAATTCAGGGTACTGGATATGGGCCACAGGCTAGGGTATTATATTTCGCAGTACAGAAATAACTACTTTACTCCTGATAAAAGAAATGCCCAGATCATCTTTTCCTATAAACCACTACCAGGAGCTGAAGAAGCTATCTATCAGGCTATTTCAGACATTACTATTTCCATGAAGTCTAAGGATTACCTAGATATGCCAGAATGCATAATGAACGAAGTGCCGGTTTACCTTTCTGATAAAGAAAGAGCACTATATGACCAGCTTCGTAAGGACATGGTGCTTTCTTTAGGCGAAGAAGAGATAGACGCTGTAAATGCAGCAGTTCTTTCTGGCAAGCTTATCCAGATGGCCAATGGTGCAGTTTATGGTGACAATAATAGAGCTTTATGTATTCATGACAGAAAGCTTGATGCCCTGGAAGATTTAATAGAAGGAGCTAATGGTAAGCAGGTGCTGGTAGCTTATTGGTACAAACACGACTTGGAGCGCATTAAGAAGCGCTTTGAAGTTCGGGAGATTAAAAGTAACAATGACATTGAAGAGTGGAATGCAGGGAAAATACCGGTGGCAGTCATTCACCCTGCCTCTGCTGGTCATGGTCTTAACTTACAGGCCGGCGGATCTACCTTGATTTGGTTTGGTCTTACTTGGTCGTTGGAGCTTTATCAACAGACCAATGCCAGACTCTGGCGGCAGGGACAAAAGCAGAGCGTAGTAATTCACCACATCATTGCCAAGAACACCATTGATGAGAATGTTATGAAAGCTTTAACGGTTAAGGATAGAACGCAGGAAGCATTGATTAAGGCTGTGAAGGCTAATCTGGGAGGTGAAATTTATGCAGGATAAAGTTAATCATCCAAGCCACTACACAGCCGGTAAGGTTGAATGTATTGATGCTATAGAAGCTGCTGTTATTGGTTTGGTAGGTTTAGAAGCTGTTTGTACAGCTAATGTTATAAAGTACCTCTGGCGCTGGAAACTAAAGAACGGTGCAGAAGATTTGCAAAAGGCTAAGTGGTACCTGGAAAAGCTTATTGCTACTCAGGGGGTGGTAAAATGAAACAAGTAAGGTTCGGACCATATGAAGTACTGGCCAATGCGATTATCATAACGGCTGCTGAGGATTTCAGGAATGGGATAAAGATTCTTAGACGTCATCTTGGAAAGAGACCTCAAGATGTTAAATCGGATAAGTACAAGGATTGGTTTGAGGATAAGAAAAAATATTACAGGGACCTTCGTGACATTAAGAGGTTCTTTCACTCCAGATGGTTCGGAGTATTGTCACAGGCGGATGGAACGGTAATATATGAAAGCCTAAGGAGCGAGGTGAGAAGATGACACCACAGCAGTATCTGAGCCAGGCTCATCGGCTAGATATGTATATAACTTCAAACCTAGCAGAGCTAGAGAGAATACGCAGCGAGTGCAACAATATATCGTCACCCAGTCTTGAACCACATTACAATGCAAGCCGTAATATAAAGGCACCCTTTGATGGTAAGGTGGAAAAAGCAATGGTCCTGGAGCAGGAGATTCGTGAACAGGTTAACCATCTTCTAGAACTAAAGACTCAGATAAGGCAGACCATCAACTCTCTTTCTAGTATGGATGAGAGGATGGTGCTGCGGTATCATTACCTGGAATCTCTGCCTTGGGAAGAAGTTGCGATGAAGATGCATACGGGTAGGAGTACTGTACGCAGATGGCATAATAGGGCTCTTCATAATATAAAAATGCCGGAGTTACCGATGATTTTATAAAAGTTGGACAGCTTTGAGCACTTTTGAGCACAAATGAGCACCTTTGAGCACTTGTGGGCAGGGATTGACTATGATATAGTTAAGCTAGGAGAATTGGATAAAGAAGCAACAGCCTTGGAGGAGCAATCCTTCAGGGCTATTTTTATGCCCAAATGGAGGTAATGATTTGCCAAGAAGACCGAAGCGTCCGTGTTCTTATCCGGGCTGCCCAAGACTGACTGAAGGACGATACTGTGAAGAACATCAGAAGCTGACAGATAAGAACTACAACAAGTACGAACGCAATCCAGTTCATAAGAAACGATACGGCAGAGCCTGGAGGTTCATCCGTGCCACCTATGCAAAGGCGCATCCGTTGTGTGAGCAGTGTCTTGCAGAAGGAAGGTATGTGGCAACAGAGCAGATACATCACAAGCTGCCATTGTCTCAAGGCGGTACAAATGATGTTTCCAATCTCATGGCCCTGTGCAGAAGCTGCCATTCCCGGATTCATGCGAAGATGGGTGACAGATGGAGAAGAAAATGACTACGAAAATTAGACCTATTCCTAAGTATTATGGTTACTATGCAGACGAAGAAGGAAATATTTATTCTGCAAAAGCTGGTTTTATGAGAAAGCTGGCACAGCGTGTGCATAAAAATTACTATCATGTTTCTGTTAGAGACAGCGGTTTTCCGACTAAAACACATAAAGAACCTGTGCATAAGTTGGTATTGAATGCATTTGTTGGAGAAAGACATAGTGATTTAGTGTGCAGGCATTTGAACGGTAATTCACTTGATAATAGATTGATTAATCTGCGCTGGGGAACTGCAAAAGAAAATGCACAAGACTCCATAAAACACGGGACAGCCGTTTGTTTAAGGCATGGAGAAAATGCAGTAGCCGCAAAATTAAAATTGTATGAAGTGCTAAATATTAAGAAACTGTACAGACAAGGTGCAACACAAAAATTGCTGGGTAGGATGTTCAATGTAACGCAGAGACATATAAGTGATATTATATGCGGCAACACGTGGAAACGTGATGTAGTCTAAGGGTAGGGCGGTCAACATCTTAGAACGCAGTATTCATGCGGTCGGGCGCTTGGTCAAACGCATAAAAACGCGAAAGTTTTAGGGGTATTAACCCTTGGAAAATAAGGAGTGTGATTTTAATGGGTAAAAGGGGCCCGGCTAAGGGAACTGGAGGCAGGCCAAATAAGCCATTGCTAGACAAAATTACCGAAGGAAATCCTGGTAAAAGACCACTAAAAGTAATTAGTTTTAATAATGTGGCAGATTTAAAAGGTGAAGATATGCCTAAACCCAGTGAAATGCTTTCTGCTGTGCAAAGAGACGGTAAAACTTTGCAGGCTAAGGAGATTTATGAAGCAACCTGGGAATGGTTAAACAAGAGAGGATGCGCAGTGTACATCCAACCGCAGATGCTGGAACGTTATGCTATGGCAGCAGCTAGATGGATTCATTGTGAAGAGATAATTACTAGTACTGGCTATTTGTCTAAGCATCCTACAACGGGAGCAGCTATTACATCTCCTTACGTAACTATGAGCCAAAACTATATGTCTCAGGCCAATCGCCTATGGAATGAAATATTTGCTGTGGTTAAAGAAAACTCTGCAGCTGAGTATAATGGCAGCTCTCCGCAAGATTCTATGATGGAAAGATTGCTTAGAGCTAGGGAGGGCCGATAATGATTAAAGCGAAACAAGGAGAATTACAAAAATTCAAACAGGACCTGGGACAGTACAAAAAAGTACTTACAAGGCAGCAATTATTAACCTTAAAAGGCCTGGCTAAGTCTGGTAACGTTACCGGAGCATATAAAGGCCTTAAAAAGATACTAGAAAGGAAAAGTGCATAATGCTTATTGAAAAGAAAAAGACAGCTGAACTTATCCCAGCTGAATATAATCCTCGTAAGGATTTAAAGCCTGGTGATCCTGAATATGAAAAGTTAAAACGTTCCTTGGAGCAGTTCGGATATGTGGAACCTGTTATTTGGAATAAGACTACCGGTAGAGTAGTAGGTGGACACCAGAGATTAAAAGTCCTCATAGACATGGGCATTCAGGAAGTTGAATGTGTAGTTGTGGAACTAAGCGAAGAGAAAGAAAAGGCCCTTAACATTGCTTTGAACAAGATTAGCGGTGCTTGGGACAATGAAAAGTTGGCGCTTTTGATTACTGATTTGCAGGGCGCTGATTTTGATGTTTCTTTAACGGGCTTTGATGCCGCCGAGATTGATGATTTGTTTAAAGAGTCTTTACAAGATGGCATCAAAGATGATGACTTTGATGTAGAAGCTGAGCTTAAAAAGCCGGCTGTAAGTAAGCTAGGTGACCTTTGGCAGCTAGGAAACCACAGATTGTACTGTGGAGATTCTACTAAAAAGGAAACTTATGAACTGCTCATGGCAGGCAAGCTGGCCAACCTGGTGGTTACCGATCCACCGTATAACGTTAACTACGAAGGAAACGCCGGCAAGATAAAGAACGACAACATGGGGAACGATGCTTTCTACCAATTCCTCTTTGACTCCTTTTTCAATATGGAAAAGGTCATGGCAGACGATGCCAGCATCTATGTGTTCCATTCGGACACGGAAGGGCTTAACTTTAGGAAAGCCTTCTCAGACGCAGGCTTTTATTTGTCCGGTACCTGCATCTGGAAGAAGCAGAGCCTGGTGCTGGGCAGGAGCCCGTACCAATGGCAGCACGAGCCTATCTTGTTTGGCTGGAAGAAGAAGGGCAGGCACCAATGGTACACCGGCCGGAAGGAATCCACTATCTGGGAGTATGACAAGCCCAAGAAGAACGAATACCATCCAACCATGAAACCCGTGCCTCTGATTGCCTATCCCATTATGAATTCCAGCATGAGCAACTGCCTGGTGCTGGATCCCTTTGGTGGTAGCGGGACCACCTTGATTGCCTGCGAGCAAAGTAAGCGCATCTGCTACATGGTCGAGCTGGATGAGAAGTACTGCGATGTTATAGTTAAGCGCTATATTGAGCTGGTCGGTAGTACTGATAATGTAACAGTACAAAGAGATGGTTTAACCTATAAATATAGTGAGCTTAAAGCAGAGGGAAAGCCGCTGTGAAGTATACTAGATACTTGCTCATAATGACTTGCTAATTAACACCTTTAGAGCGAATATGAACATACAAAAACAAAGGAGGCAATTAGCATGAGCGTACAATTTAAGGTTGAAAGCAGAAAAGAACTGGTGAAGGCTATCGAGGAACTTACCCTGGAAAAGGCTACCTACCAAGGCATGCCAAGCTGCGCTTACACCCTTGGCGGATTAACGCTGAGCAAGGATGGCACCCTGAGCTGGAACGAGAAGGTGAATGAAACAGCAGTGCAGAGCCTGGTCAAAAGATTGCAGGAGAAGGGCTTTGAAATTGTGCAGGCTAGCGAAGAGCCGGAAGTCATTGGCTTTACGGTGGCTATGCCCAAGAGTCTTTTCACCCCGGAAAGCTGGGAAAACTTAAACAACCTTTTGACCGCCAAGGGCAGCCTGATTCAAAAAGCCTTTAACCTGGCTGCGTTGCCGGAAGCAATCGAAGAAGACGACAAGGTAACCTTCCCCTGGTTCAAGGTAGCACCCAGTGAGCCGGAAGTGGTTGAAGCCTACACCAGGTTCATAGCAGCCCTGGTGAAGATGGCCAGGGAGCAAAAGAGAGTGACAGCCAGGTCGCATCCGGTGGACAACGAAAAGTTCGCCTTCAGATGCTTCCTTTTACGGCTGGGATTTATAGGCAGCGAGTTTAAAACAGTTAGAAAAGTACTGCTGAGAAACCTAACCGGTTCTTCAGCATTCAAGGGAGGACGTAAAAGTGAGATTTCCAACCAAGGCAGTAATTGACTGCCTCAAGGAAGAATTTCCAAAGGGGACCAGGGTGAGGCTGACCAAGATGGATGATGACCAGGCCCCGCCCATTGGTACCCTGGGTACCGTGACTGGCGTGGACGATACCGGAAGCGTCTTAGTGGATTGGGACAATGGTTCAGGCCTAAACGTAATTTTTGGAAAAGATATTTGCAGAAAGGTGACAACTTAAAATGAATGCTACGGTCAAAGAGCAAATCTTAGATATTAGGAATACCGGACTGACGAATATGGTTGACGCTAACATGGTGCAGTTCCTGGCCAACCAGAAAGGCTACGTTGAACTTATTGTTTTTATTGAGGAGCATAAGCGCGAATATGTGCGTTTCATCCTGACCGGCGAAGAGTAAAAAGATACTGTATACTTGCCGAATATCGCTTGCTATTATGCACACTAAGAGCGAATATGTGTATAACAAAAAACAAGGAGGCAGGCATTATGATAAAGATTAACGCATTTGAGAAGGCAGACAGAACCAAGGGGTTTAAAGAGCAGGGGTTAAGCGGCAACATTTACTGGGCTTACAGATACAGCCAGGAAGCAGGCAGCGACCTGCTGGACTTTAACGAAGCCATTTTTGACGAGGATGTTGAAGAGATTGTAAAGTTCTGCAGAGAGCAGGGCATCAAGGAATTTACGATTTCCAGCAACTTTTCCGGCCTGGTCAGCACCCTGGACGCTTTCGACAAGCTGGGCTGCAAGATGAACGGCCTTACCCAGGTACCGCTGCGGTTTACCGAAGGCTACGGTTCAGAAAAGCACAAAGTTGTACCGGCCATCAAGATGAGCTTATAGGAGGCGCGCGTTATGTGGAGAACAGGAGCAATGCTGATTCGCGGTAAGGTTTACAAGTACCAGGTCAAGGTGTACGAGGCAGGCAGTGAGTACGGTATCGAAGGCGGGAAGATTTCCAAGGCTTATGTTTCCAGGGATGGCATAGCGGTAGTAAACTACGACCGGGGCTGGAACCTGGAGCCGGTGGACGAAGGAGCTGCCCTGGCCTTAGGGATTTTGCTAAAGGAACATAACTAAATAAAAAATGAACAGCGGCCGCAAGGCTCTGTTCGTCGTACAGTCGCTGCAAGGCGGCTATTTTTATTACCCAGAAAGGGAGGTAACGGTGCTGCGCAAGTTAAAAAGATATAAGGCCACAAAGTTTAAGGCCAAGGACTCTAAATACAGCAGGGAAGCAGCAGACTATGCCGTTAACTTCATAGAATGTTTGTGTCACACCAAAGGCACCTGGGCAGGCAAGCCTTTTGAGCTTATAGACTGGCAGGAGCAGATTATCCGTGATATCTTTGGTACCTTAAAGCCCAATGGGTATAGGCAGTTCAATACGGCCTATATAGAGATACCAAAGAAGCAGGGCAAGTCTGAGCTGGCTGCCGCAGTAGCCTTGCTTTTATGCTGCGGGGATAATGAGGAAAGGGCGGAGGTGTATGGCTGTGCGGCCGACCGACAGCAGGCCTCCATTGTTTTTGAAGTGGCTGCGGACATGGTGCGCATGTGCCCGGCTTTAAATAAGAGAATAAAGATACTGGCTTCTCAGAAGCGTATTATTTTTCAGCCTACGAACAGCTTTTACCAGGTCCTATCGGCAGAGGCCTATTCCAAGCACGGCTTTAATATACATGGAGTGGTTTTTGATGAGCTGCATACCCAGCCTAACAGGAAGCTCTTTGATGTAATGACTAAGGGCTCCGGTGATGCCAGGATGCAGCCTTTGTATTTCCTGATTACCACGGCCGGAACGGATACCAATTCCATCTGCTATGAAACACACCAGAAGGCTAAGGACATCCTGGAAGGCAGGAAGCACGATGCCACCTTCTATCCGGTAATATACGGAGCGGCTGAAACGGATGACTGGACTGATCCCAAGGTGTGGAAAAGGGTGAATCCGTCCTTAGGCATTACCGTGGGCATAGATAAGGTGAAAACAGCCTGCGAGTCTGCCAAGCAGAATCCGGGAGAAGAGAACTCCTTCAGGCAGCTCAGGCTCAACCAGTGGGTGAAGCAGTCCATTAGGTGGATGCCTATGGATAAGTGGGACGCCTGTGGTTTCAAGGTTTCTGAAGAGCAGCTGGAGGGAAGGGTATGTTATGGCGGACTGGACCTGTCCAGCACCACGGATATAACGGCCTTCGTGCTGGTCTTCCCGCCTTTGGATGAGGAGGATAAGTACTGCGTCCTGCCATATTTCTGGATACCGGAAGAGAGCATGGATCTAAGGGTGATGCGTGACCATGTCCCTTACGATGTCTGGCAGAAGCAGGGTTTCTTAGAAACAACGGAAGGGAACGTGGTTCATTATGGGTACATAGAAAAGTTCATAGAAGAACTGGGAACCAGGTTTAATATTCGTGAGATAGCCTTTGACCGTTGGGGTGCTGTGCAGATGGTGCAGAATTTAGAGGGCATGGGCTTTACCGTAGTTCCCTTTGGCCAGGGTTTTAAGGATATGTCACCTCCTACCAAGGAGCTGATGAAGCTGACCTTGGAAGAGCGACTTGCTCACGGAGGGCATCCTGTACTAAGGTGGATGATGGACAACATCTTCATCCGTACTGATCCTGCCGGCAACATAAAAGCTGACAAAGAAAAATCCACAGAGAAGATTGACGGTGCCGTAGCCACGATAATGGCTCTTGATCGTGCAATTCGCTGTGGAAATGATAATGGTGCTTCTGTCTATGATGACAGAGGTATTTTGTTTGTGTAGATGTGGTGGTATAATATGAAAATAGAGAACATTTATGAGGAGATGGGGTATATGTTTAAGAAAACAAGTCTATTAGCATTGTTACTAGTGTTTATTTGTGCTTCAACAGGGTTGTGTTCAGTACCAAAACCAACAAAGCGTATTTTTTTATTTTATAAAGTTTCAGATGCTGTATTGATGTGTCAAAATTCAGATGATGATATGGAAAAGGGTAAAGTTGAATTTGAAAAGGAACTAAGTAATCATTATAGCAAAAGATTTATCGTTGATGGCGTAAAATATTTACCGGAACAACCAAGACTTTCAGCTGAAGAATACTTAGCAATGGTCAAACAAAATGAAACTCCTTTCATCCTAATGTTAAAATTAAACGGAACTGGAACAACAACAGCAACTTTTCAGAATATGTTTGGTGCAACAAAATCAGTGGTATTGCCTACAATAAAAATTATTAGAAATGAGTATGTTGTTGATAGAGCTGATCATAGTATTTATGGAGTTGCCTATGGAGAGGCAGAATATCATTCTAATGCAATGGCCGCAGGCGGTAATATATATTCTAATACAGATACAAGGAAGACAACAAAAATGGAATAAGAGGGTATCTCAGAGATTATAGTATATATCAAGGAGATAGAATAAATAAGTATGCTGATATGGATAAATTTAATGCATACAATGATGCTTATACTGGAAATTTTAAAAAACGTGATATTGAATTGTTAGCTATTAATTCAAATGTTCCATATTTAGGGGTTTACGCTAATAATCTTGTTGTAGCTTCTTGTACGCCAGATTATCCTATGGCTAAATCTGGTTGTCTTGTTAACGACAAAATTATGGCTATTAATGGAGAGGCTATTGCTGATGATAATGATTTTACTGAGATTATGAAAAAATATAAACCAGGAGATAACCTTAAAGTTACTATTATGCGTAACGGACAAGAGAAAACTCTTAGCGTTGTCCCTGTAGCAAGAAGTTTGGATATATTTAAAAATAATAAAATATAAAACTTTTTCAGAAAAGCACTTATGCGTAAAGCGTAGGTGCTTTTCTTATGCCCAAAATTAGAAAGGAGAGTGGTTATACTGAACGTTTTTACAAAGCTTTTTAAGTCCAGGGATAAGCCTGTGAACAGTACAGCAGGAGGTGCCTACGGGTTCTTCTTTGGAGGAAGTAATTCCGGCAAGAGAGTTACGGAACGCAGCTCCATGCAGATGACAGCAGTCTATTCCTGCGTAAGGATACTGGCAGAGGCGGTGGCAGGACTGCCCTTGCACCTATACAAGTATAACGATAGCGGAGGAAAGGAAAAGGCACTTGCCATGCCATTGTACTTTCTGCTTCACGATGAACCCAATGAAGAGATGACGTCATTTGTCTTTAGGGAAACCCTTATGACGCATCTGCTCCTATGGGGTAATGCCTATGCCCAGGTTATTCGTAACGGCAAGGGAGAAGTGGTGGCCCTGTATCCGTTAATGCCCAACCGCATGAGGGTGGACAGAGACAGTAAGGGTAACATTTACTACGAATACCTTCACAATACGGATGAGGCAGCTACCATGAAGGAAAGCATGGTGCAGCTTAAGCCCACAGATGTGCTCCACATACCGGGGCTTGGTTTTGACGGCCTGGTGGGATATTCTCCTATTGCCATGGCCAAGAATGCCATTGGTATGGCCATAGCCTGTGAGGAGTACGGAGCTAAGTTCTTTGCTAACGGGGCAACGCCCGGTGGTATTTTAGAACATCCGGGAGTGGTAAAGGATCCTGCTAAGGTAAGGGAGAGCTGGAACACAGCCTTCGGTGGCAGTATAAACTCCAACAAGGTAGCGGTTCTGGAAGAGGGCATGAAGTATACGCCAATATCCATTTCCCCGGAACAGGCACAGTTTTTAGAAACAAGAAAATTTCAACTTAACGAGATAGCTCGAATTTTCCGCATCCCTCCCCATATGGTGGGAGACCTGGAGAAGTCGAGCTTTTCTAATATAGAGCAACAATCCCTGGAATTTGTGAAATATACTCTGGAGCCCTGGCTTATTCGTTGGGAGCAGGCTTTAATGCGAGTGCTTTAACGCCCCAGACCAAGGAGAAATATTTCATCAAGTTTAATGTGGACGGACTTTTGCGTGGAGGATTACCAGAGCCGGATGAACGGCTATGCCACGGCAAGGCAGAACGGCTGGATGAGTGCGAACGATATTCGTGAGCTGGAGAACCTGGACCGTATCTCACCGGAAGCAGGCGGGGACTTATACCTTATTAACGGCAATATGACCAAACTTGCCGATGCAGGAATATTCGCAGCTTCGGCTGGAAAGGAGAATACTACAAGTGAAGAAGTTTTGGAAGTGGAAAAAACAAGACGGTAAGCAATCAGGAAACAGGAGAGGAAACAGTGGAAAGAACACTGTTCCTTAATGGTACCATTGCCGAGGAAAGCTGGTTTGATGACGATGTAGTAACGCCTAAGCTTTTTAAGGAAGAGCTGATGGACGGAGCAGGAGACGTAACCATTTGGATTAACAGCCCGGGTGGTGACTGCGTGGCTGCGGCTCAGATCTATACCATGCTTATGGACTACAAAGGTAAGGTTACCGTAAAGATTGACGGTATGGCTGCCAGTGCTGCCTCCGTCATTGCAATGGCAGGAAACAGGGTGCTTATGAGTCCGGTGTCCATGCTCATGATTCACAATCCGGCAACTGTGGCTTTTGGAGATAAGGGCGAGTTTCAAAAAGCCATCGACATGCTGGCAGAAGTAAAGGAATCCATTATCAACGCCTATGAAATCAAAAGCTCTCAGTCCAGGGCGAAGATTAGCCACCTCATGGATGCAGAAACCTGGATGAATGCCAATAAGGCTGTAGAACTTGGCTTTGCAGACGGCATCTTGCAAAGAAAGACAGAAGATGAAGATTTGGAAGAACCGCATGTATCTATGATGTGTTCCAAAATGGCGGTAACAAACTCTTTAAGAGATAAGCTTGCTGCCAGATGCCATATTGAGAAACCAGTAGTACCTGAACGTTCAATTGATGAATGTTTGGCTGAGTTAAATAAATTAAAAATAAAATTATAGGAGGAGTGTAAGAATGACTATTAACGAATTAAGAGAAAAGAGAGCGAAGGTTTGGGAAGATACCAAAGCCTTCCTGGAAAGCCATCGTACTGAAAAAGGTACCATTTCTGCAGAAGATGAAGTTACCTACAATCGTATGATGAAGGATATTGATGACTTGGGTAAGGAAATTACTAGATTGGAAAAGCAGGAAGCCTTTGATAAAGAACTGTCTAAGGTTATTGGTGCTCCGCTTACCAATCGTCCCGGTGCTGCCGGCATTATGGATGAAGACGAGAAGCTGAAACCTGCTCGTGCCAGAAAAGGTTATGCCCAGGACTTACTGAAGGCTATGCGTTCCAACTTCAAACAGGTATCTAATCTGTTGCAAGAAGGCGTTGATGCCGATGGCGGGTATCTGGTACCTGAGGAATATGATGAGAAACTTGTAACAGCGCTAGAGCAAGATAATATTATGCGTACTTTAGCACGTAAAATTGCTACTTCTGCTGAACGCAAGATTAACATCGCAGCTACTAAGCCGGCTGCAGCTTGGATTGAAGAAGGTGGCGCTTTAGTGTTTAGTGATGCTACCTTTGGACAGACCTTACTGGATGCTCACAAGCTCCATGTAGCTATTAAGATTACCGAGGAACTATTATATGATAATGTTTTTGACTTAGAGAACTATATCATTACTGAGTCCGGTAAAGCTATTGCAAACGCAGAAGAGGATGCTTTCTTAAATGGTGATGGTAAAGGAAAACCACTAGGTGTCTTTGCTGAAACAGGTGGTGGTACCGTAGCTAATACTTTGACTGCGGCTATTAAGTCCGATGATGTTTTAGATCTAATTTATGCCTTAAGGAGACCTTATCGTAGAACTGCAAAGTTTATTTTAAACGACCAGACTTTGTTGTCTTTGCGTAAGTTAAAGGATAACAATGGTGCATATATGTGGCAGCCTTCCTACCAGGCAGGTGAGCCGGATAAGCTTTTAGGGTATGAAGTTTATACTTCTACCTATGCACCTAAGACTGCGATTTCTTTTGGTGACTATAGCTACTACACTATTGGTGATCGCGGTGTTAGATCTATACAGGAACTGCGTGAGCTCTTTGCCGGTAATGGCATGATTGGTTATGTAGTTAAGGAACGTGTAGATGGCAAGCTTATTCTGCCGGAAGCAGTGCAAATTCTTAAACTGCAAGCCTAGGAGGGACTAGATGAGTGACAAGCTGATAACGGTAGAAGAGGCCAAGGCATATTTAAGGATAGATGGGGATGAGGAAGACAACCTCATCTCCTCTCTTATTATCCTGGCCCAGGACTGCTGTGAAGACATCCTCCGGTATGAACTTACTGAAGAATTAATGGAACCTCCCATTAAGCAGGCTGTTCTGATTCTTGTCACTCACTTCTATGAAGAACGCAGTGGCGAGGATGTGCCGGAAGTGGTTTATACCTTGCTAAGACCTTACAGAAAGGCAGAGTGGTAGGATGAATCCAGGACAGTTAAACAGTAGGGTAACCCTTAAGCACCTGGCTAAAACAGAGGATGAAGCAGGAGGTTATGCTGAAAACTATGTGGAGTATGCCAAGGTGTGGGCCAAGCTGGTAAATAAGACGGTCAGCAAGGAACTGGATGCTGAAGAAGTTATGACCATTTCTGATTATGAAATAACCATGAGGTACCGGAGGGACGTGCTTTTTACCGATAGATTATATATCGGCACTAGGGAGTTTGAGCAGATAGCGCCTGCGGTTAATATCATGGAGAAAAATAGTTACTTGAAGCTTATTGCCAGGGAGGTGCCACAAGATGCCTAATACTACACTTACCGTAGAAGGCCTTACTAAAACTTTAGGAAGAATAAAGACGGTACGCTTGGCCATGAGTGATGTTTTAGATAAGAGTACTAAGGAAGGTGCCAGAAAGATTCAGAAGGCAGGCCAAGAAAAAGGCTACCGAAGGATACCGGCAGATTAAGAAAAAGTATCAAGGTTAAGAAGATGAAAAAGGGTGGTGTAGGTTACTTCGTTAAACCCTATTCCTACATTGCCCATTTTCATGAGTATGGTACTAAAAAGGGCATAAAGCCTAAACACTTTATGAAAGAGAGCCGGGAAGAAGTGCTGCCGGAAGTACAAGAAGATATCATGAAGAAAATAGGGGAGGTGGTGGATAAGTAATGCTGCTGGAAGTTAATAAGGCTATTTTTGATAAACTTGTAGCTTGCTCCGGCTGCCAGGTTTTTGACAGCGTACCGGAGAACAAGAAGAAACCCTATGTAGTACTGGCAGAAGTAGAAAGCACTCCCTGGGACTCCAAGACCACCAAAGGTTTTGAAGTATCAGCGGGGAGTGCTTATTTATTCAGACTATAAGGGTGATAAGGAAATAAACAACATAACGGAGAGAATCCGTGCTGCTTTTACCGATACCGACTACGACTTAGGACCTAGCCTGAAAGTCATCACTCAGTCTTTAGACCTAGTAAAAGTAGAACGTGTAGAGGAATATAGGCAGGGAACGATTAACATAAAGCTCAAATATACAAGAAAGATAGTGCTTAGTAAGACCTTGGACCTAGTGAGTGGCTGCATATACGACTTTAGTTGTAGACCTAAGGTCGTATATACATCCTTAGACCTAAGTCTAAAGTCTTAGCACTACGACCTTGGACCTATTGGTCCTAAAACAAAGAAGGAGGAGAAAGAATATGAGTACACCAGTAGATGGCGTAGATTTTTTGATTTCAGTAAATACCGGTACTGACGAAGCACCTAAATATGAAGTTTTAGGTGGCCAACGCAGCGCCACTTTTAAAAGACAAGCAGATGAGATTGATGCCAGCTCTAAGACCAGTGAAGGCTGGAAGGATACTATTCCGGGCCTTAGAAGCTGGGGCATTGATGCAGATGCCTTAGTCCTGGAAGGTGATGCCGCTTATGCAAAGCTGGACGAATGCTATATGAACAGAAAGCCTGTGGACGTGAAGTATGCCAGACAGGATGGTTCTTTCTGGACAGGCAAGGCTACTATCACAGACTTAAGTGAATCCAGTCCGCATAATGATGTTGCAACTTATACACTTACATTATCCGGTATTGGTAAGCCGGTAAGAACTGAAGCAACAACGGTAGGAGGTTAATAGATGATGATATACATCAATTTGGATGGGAAAGAACGTTCTCTGCGTTATGACATTAATGCCGTAACGGCAGTAGAGGAGGTATTTGGAGGTAAGAGCCTGATTGCCATGCTGGCCAATCCGGCCTATTTTGGTTTTTCTTTAATCCGTGCCTTGCTTTGGGGCGGGTTAAAGCATAAGGAAAAAGGTCTTACTTTAGACCGAACCGGTATACTCTTACAGGAGTTTCTGCAAAAAGGCGGTACCTTGGGGGATGTTTCCGGCAAAATAAATGAAGCCTTGGTAGAAGCCGGCATCTTAAGGCAAGCCCAAGAGGAGCCTGATGAAGATACGGGGGAAAAGGAACAAGCTCCTGCACAGAATTTGTAGGTTCAATTCTTAAATTAGCGATAGTAGAACTTAAACTGAAACCGTGGGAGCTTGGCAAGCTTACTGTCCGGGAATTTAAAGAAGCATTGGAATACAAACGCAGCATTGGCAAGGCGGAGTTTATCCGCGATGCCGAGCTGGCCACTATTATTATCAACGCCTGTGGCTGTAATCTTAAGAAAAGTATAGCCGTACAGGATATTCTGGGCTTCGATCCGTACAAGAAACCGGAAGTAGTAAAGAGTAAGGAAGAACAGGAAGATGAATTGCATTACCTTAAAAATAAGATGGGAGGTGAAGGTAAATGAGCGATAGCAAGACCATGACCGTATTTGTTAAGGCAGATATTGAGAATTTCTCCAAGAATATAGCCAACGTGGAAAAGAATATGAATAGCGTTTTCGGGGTAAAAACCATGAAAATGTCTAAGACTTTTGCTAAAGGCCTGGCTGCAGCGGCCTCTGCCTTAGGTGCTTTTGGAGCTGCCTGTATTGCTATGGCTGATCATGAGCAGGAAGTGGAACGTACCTTCACCAGTCTTATAGGTAATGCCGACAAAGCTAAAAAGACACTTGCTGACCTGGCTGATTGGGCGACTAATGTTCCTTTTGACTTTGAGGATATGGAAAACGCCAGTAAAAAGCTGCTTGCCTACGGTGTAGCAGCCGAAGATGTGGTAGCTGTCTTAAATAACCTAGGGTAATGCTGCTGCCATGACAGGTAGCGGGCAGGCCGGTATTGATGCCATGACAGAAGCAATAGGACGCATGAGCATGACGGGGAAAGTAACTTCTCGTGATATGAAACAGCTCATTAATCAACAGGTAGATGCCTATAGGTATCTGGCTGATTATTTGGGTACGGATGTGGCAAGTGCTATGGACCAGGTAAAAGCAGGTACCGTAAGTGGCAAGGCTGCTGTAAGCGCTCTTATGCAAGGCATGCAGACGGACTTTGCCGGTGGCATGGATAATATTGAAAAATCCATGAGTGGTATGCTCGGTACCATGAAATATAACGTTACCTATGCTATGAAAGCCATAGGCAAGGAACTGACTATTTCTACAGGATTGGATACTAGGATGGCAGAGCTTAATGAAGCTGTACGTGTTTTTGCAGTTTCCATTAAGAACTATGGCATTAGCGAAACATTAAAGACCATGATTCCTCCTGAACTAATAGTAGCTATTGGTGCTTTTGGTGGTGTGATTATGGGTATTGCCGTACCTGCACTTATTGCATTGGCTGCCCATGCCCTGGCTGCTATTGTAGCTATAGCTGGTGTTTCCTTACCGGTTCTTGCTGTGGCTGCAGTTATAGGTGCTGCGTTTGCCGTAGTAATGGTAGCGACCAAGGAACTGGGTGAGCTCTGGTTTTATACCTGGGAAAGCATAAAGTCCAAGACAGCCACGGTAGGCAATGCCATCTTAGGGCAGTTGTGGGAGTTTGCCAGTCACAGCCCTAAAGTACCTGGCACCGATTCTTAACTTTTTCGGCATGGAAGATACAGTCAAGAACTGGACGCAGGCAGTCAGTGAGAATATTAAGCTTGCTACTGATGACATGAATGCTGCAGCCTTAAAGAATTCTGCCGACAGCATGGGTATGGATAAGGCCTGGGAAAATACCAAGAAAGCCTTAAGCGGTACCTTGGATAACATCAAGAATTTTAAGGAAACTAATAATATTGATTTAGACTATAAAGGCTGCCGGGCAGAAACAGTACGGATGATGTTGGATACTGGCGAATCCGGCAAGGCAGCAGCGGACCTTGGTTCCATAAAAGCCGATGTTGCTAAGATTGCCTAAGACAACTGAATATGGCAAGCAGGCTGTAGATAACATGCGTAACCTGCAGGGCAAGATTGCCCTTTTATGCTGTCGATGGTACTAATGCATGAGAACTATTGGCATGGCCATGGAAGGTACACCTTTTGAAGGACTTATCAATGTGGATGATGCCTATGCGGTAGCCAAGAAAGAAGGCCTGGATAGAGATACTTCTTATCAGCCTAAAGCCGGCGATATTATCCTGGTGGGCGGTTATGATGCTAACGGTAACTGGAACCCTAGGATGCATGCGGCCATGGTTACAGAAAAGGGCGGTGTTATCCAAAATGGCAAGAGCCATGATGGTGTATGGGAATCAGACCTTACACCTCAGGAGATGTTTGGTGATGATATCACTGGCTATATAGCTACCAGCAATCTTTATACCAAGGGCAGTGTCAGTGAAAAGGCAAGCGCAGCTGATTTAAAGAAAAAGCTCTTGACTGGGAAAGCACGGTTAATTCCATTAAGGATAAGGCCGGTGATTTGGCAAGAAATGTTTCTAATCGTATGGGACTTATTGATTTGACCGGTGTCAGAAAAGAATTTGTAGAAACCAAGCAGGGATGTACCAAGAGCATTACTGATATGGAGCGTTCCTACAGGGACTTGGCTTTGGATTATGCGAAAAGCACTAGCCAGTGAGCAGGAAGTAATGAGAAATGCCTGGAAGGAATCCGGACTGGAATTTGAAACCATAGAGGTGGCAGGGTATCTTTTGCTAAGCAAGTAGGCCAAGGAACGTACCCTTATTGAGGAAGAAACTCAGGAAAAGATAAAGGCTTTGAACTATGACAGGCAGAAATACCTGGATGATCTGGACAAAGCTAAGAATGAGGGAGACTATTGGCAAGCTGAGTGAACTTTTAAGCACTGAGGATGCTAAGTAATAACCTTAGACTGGAAAATGCTCAGAACTTTGCGGATGAATATGAAAGCTCTGGAAAGATGCCAATACTACTTTTAAGGAAAGTTTCCTTGGTTCTATTAGGGACGTGGAAGGAACTTTTAGTGACTTCTTTACCAGTGTTATTTCTGGACAGAAGAGCCTTAAAGATGCCTTTGTGGACTTATTGCAGTCTTTCATTAACATGATAGCTGAGATGGTAGCTCGTTGGGCTGCCGCACAGATTACACAGCAGATATTTGGAGCTTTTGGACTTCTTCCCAAAAATAATAACAATAATAGCTCTAGTGTTATTTCTGTCTTTGGCTCTGCTGCGTCAGCATCACTGTTCCAAAGAAATGCCAGTGGCGGTGCTGTTAGCGGTTTAACCTTGGTAGGTGAACAGGGACCTGAGCTTTTATACCTGAATCACTCTTCCAGGATATTTAATAACAGAGATACCAGAGCCATTATGGGCGGTGGCAGCGTAAATATGTATGTGAATACGCCTGATGCAGAGAGCTTTAAGCAGTCCAGGGCACAGATCAGTGCAGGTCTTGCCGGCATGATTGCCAGAGGGAGGCGTAATACTTAATGAGTAGTTATTTTCATGAAGTTAGGTTTCCTTTAAGCATTGGCTGCCGGTCTCTACCTTTGGCCCAAGCTACAGTACTGATATTGTGCAGATGCCAAACGGGGCAGAGCAGCGTAATGTTAACTGGCAGTATCCTAGGTGCTCTGGCAGTGTTTCTTTGGGAGTAAAAGAAGAAGGAGAGTTTTATAAGCTTTTGGTATTTCTTTCACAATCGCTTGTGGCAAGGCTTATGGCTTTCGTTTTATGATTATTTTGACCATACCGGGTGACCGTGAATACTTAGGCCGTGGCGACAGTGCCAATAAAGGTGTTTCAGCTGAGAAAGTATTATATAGACGAAGAACTGTGGATTGCCAAGGAAAGAAAGATTTTAAAGCCGATTGCAGATACAGTCCATGTCTATTTTGTGCCCATTGGAGAAAAGGAAACACTATCTTGGCAACGAGCCTTGGAAATAAGAAGCAAAAAGAAGGCACATGAGCAAAACCTAAACTGGAGCGTGGATATTACGACAGGGGTATGGTTACTTTTACAGAAGCACCTCCGGTAAATACTTTAGTTATGGCAAGCTTTGAGTTTGATGTACCGGTGCGCTTTGATACTGATTCCATGCCTGCAAGCTGGGAGTTGGTACAGGCAGCAGGATGGACTGACTATACCATTGATAGAACTTAAGTTTTAGTGTAAACTTAATGCTGTATTTAAAAGCTTTTTGATTGGAGTAGGAATGTGGGACAAGTTAGTAAAATAGGGGCATTTAGTAGCTCTGTTATAAAACTCTTGAATTTAGATATTCCGATTAATACGCCAATATTTATAGGAGAAAGCAATATCCTTCATATGAAGAATAACCATCCTGTTGATTTTGAGAAGTACTTTCCTGTAATGGCAGGAAATAATTGCAGAACCAGACTATGTTTGTATTAATAAAAAGATGGTTCTTTAGAGTACGTTAAAGAATACAAACCAGATCAGGTTAAAGTAGCTGTTAGAGTATCAACTAATGGTACATATTACGCTAGAACTTTATATGTTTTGAACTAATCAAAGAGTGCTAGATTTTATAGAAAAAGGTATTTTAAAACGTGTAAAGCAAAGTTGACAAAAAATATTTTACCTATTATACTATCTATAAGAGATAGGGATTTGAGGGCGGAACAGGCAGCCGCCGCCAGATAGCCGCAAGGCTTGAATAGGAGATGTGGAAGTGTCATCCACCTAATCCTTTATCGGCTATTAGCGCTGTACTACGTTTTGCGTGGTGCAGCGTTAATTTTATCAAAATTTATATCTTAGGCACTGTGCTATTTAGCATGGTGCTTTTTATTGGGAGGTTTTATGAGTGTCTTAAGCATTTACGGCGGTGACGTCACGGCCGGAAGCATTGATGGAGATTTAATAACGACAGAAAGAAAAATAGCTCTTAAAGGCACGAGGGGAATCCGGTAACGAAAACCTATGCCTTAAGAGCTATTAGTACATCTAAGCCAGCCTGTGTTGTGAAGATTACTTTAGATGGTCCGCAGAAAGATTGGTTTGCTATCTCTTTAGATGGCGCAAAATGGGGACAGAGAATTGACATTCCGTATATTAAAGACGAGAATGTCTTATTTTTTATCAGGTGCAATATACCGGAAGATGCAGATTACGGAGATAACACTGCTAACTTCCTTAACTTAGACTATTTTGGAGGTGTGTAGCTTGGCACTACATTTTTATATAAACGGAACGGAAGGCGGGCAGGACGGAGAGAACTAAGTAATGGCGATTTCACCAAGCCATTTGTCTGTTTGATGGCTTCTATCCCGGAACTGGCGTAACGCTTTATAAGGCATTACCGATATATATCAGGCGGATGGCAGGAGAAACCTACTATTTGGTGCAAGGTGGAGATAAGGGGAAACTCAGCCTTGAAATTTCAGTTTTGATAATACCGTTGGCCATAATGGTGGATACTATGGTATAGTACTAATGATTACGTATTCTACAACAATACTTATTATTACAAGGGTGGCAAAATACTTGGCAAGGTAGGAGATACCAACAAAAAGATAATGGTGCTTGCTGCAGCCAGCGGGGACGAGACCAATAGTCCGGATCTAACCACAAAAATATATGCAAGGAGTTGTTACAATGGCGCATCTTAAATTATATTTGAACGGTACTCCTGGAGGAACTGATGGGGAGGAGTTAACAGACAGCACAGTCATAAAGGGTATCATGACCAATTCCCAGGCCAGTAGATATACTTATGGAGGAAAGGATACATATTATGGAGCATCGGTTCTGCCTGTCTGCTTGCGGTGCGATGCCGGTTTTAAGGCTACCAATGTAGTTTTAAAAAATATCACAAATGTATATTCTCTGCTAGGCTATATCAATAGCACAATGTATTTTGCCATAGACAACTTAGATACGTTTAAGAACGTTGTGAAAAATCTAGCTTCGGTATTAGCGGTATTCAAGATTCTATGACGTTTAGCGTTGGCAATACCAATGTCATGATTATTCTCGTGATAGAAGCAGCAAGCACTGATACAACTAACCTAGTTGATTTATTCTCTGTGTCCTATGTGGAGGATGAAACGGCATGAGCATAGTGTTGACGGTTTCTGCAAGCAGGCTTATCGGGACAACAGGCGATGGTGAGATGGCTGGGGACTTGAAAAGAATATATAGTGCTACTCCAGTTACAGTCAGTTGTTTGAGAGCCATTAATACAGCAGGAGACACAGAAATAGTTGGAGACGTTAGCAGGGTTTATCAGCAAGGTGGTGCTATTGTAAGTGCTTTAAGAGCTATAGATAGTTCCGGGGATAGGGAATTGTCAGGAGATTTGGAACGCATTTATCAGCCCGGCGGTATCATTGCCAAGGCACCAAGAGCTATAAATACTGCAGGTGACAATGAAATAAAAGGTGATTTTCTTAGGATCTGCTTTGTCACTTTGGCGCATATGGCAGAAGATAGTTACATAATCCTTACGGTGGAACAGCCTTATGGTATTCCCTGGATGGAGAATGAAATAGTCCATAGCGCTTGGTGCTGGAAGGTGACTAGGACAGATGGTGTAGTTCTTGGCTTTACTTCTCACGATGAGGACATCGAATATAACGGAGTGGTGTATAAGGCATCAACAGGATTTGCGCCTACTGCAGTTTCCACAAGCGGTGACATGGCGGTGGACAACCTTGATGCTGAAGGTATGCTGAGAGGTGGTGCCATTACTGCAGAAGATCTGCGCAAGGGTATTTATACCAACGCTGCAATTGAAGTGTTTCTAATTAACTACCAAAATACCAAAGATGAGATATTCCTTTTACGCAAAGGCATAATTGGTGAAGTAACCTATGGCAAGAACGGTTTTAAGGCTGAGATAAGAGGACTCATGGAAGCATATCAGCAGCAAAGCGGTAAGTATACCAGAAGAGCTGTAGGGTGGCCCTGGGCAGCAAAGAATGCGGTATGTATATGCCTAACTGGACTTATACAGGCACAGTTACAGGAATTCAGGAGGATGGTTCGTTTGTCATAGATGTTAAGAAGGCGGAGGACTTTTTTGATTATGGTGTGATTGCCTGGCAGATGGGGAAAAATGCTGGTAGTCAGATGGAAGTAAAGAAGTATTATTCCACAGGCAAGACAGAGCTATTCCTTCCAATGGCTTATGCAGTAGGATTAGGTGATACTTTTCAAATAACCGCCGGTTGTGATGGCAATGCTACCACCTGCAGAAATAGGTTTAACAACCTGGCTAACTTCAGGGGAGAGCCTTATATCATTGGCAACTCCTATTCAGCAAGCTATCCGGTAAGTGCATCAGACAACATCGTATCTGAGGGCGGAGATGTAAGAGTAGGAGCATATAAGTGGGAATAGTTGCTTTTTTGGATAACCACTAGTATGATAAACATGAAATTAATTTTAACATCTTTTTAGAGGCATATATGAAATATAATCGTATATTGAATATTTTCTTTATCAGCGTTTTGGTTGGCACATATATAAACGCATCTGGATTTCATTATACAGATAAGAATGTTTTTGGTATGTTGATTTTTCCGGCCCAATCTAGCTACAGAGGTGCTTCATTTTGATGAGTTTTGCTGATTTTTCTTTTGTTTATACAATTTGCAGCGTTATATTCTGCGTTGATCAGTTTATCTCTCCTGAGTATTACAAGAAATTATTGGAATACAAGTATTTTAATGAAAATCTAAACGTTATGTTTTGCATACCTATAATTAATTTGCCATTTATGCTTACAGTACTAACTTGTGATTTTAATAAAGAGTTAGAAGGCAAAGATTTAATTCTTGGTGTTGTCCTGTTCATCTTGTATTTTATTAGTCTTATTGGTGTCGTTCTTAAGTTTATGTATAATCATTAATTTGCAAGTAGCATCGCTCAAATGGGCGGTGCTATTTTTATACCTATTTACATAAAAAGAAAACCTTTCATAACTATCAGGTATCGACTTTCGGCGCCAAAGCTGATAATCATAAAAGGCTTTCTTATATTTTTATTATACCAGAGAATTTTATTATTGCCATCATGGGAGGTGATAGCATGAAACGAAGTGAAATAGTAAAAGAAGCAGAAGGTTGGATTGGTACAAAATGGCAGCACCAGCAGGCTACGAAACAGGTAGCTTGTGATTGTGCAGGCCTGGCTAGGGGTGTATATGCCAATCTTACCGGTACGCAGGTGGAGATAATGGATTACCCTGCTACTTGGCACTTGTTTAAGAAGGAAGAGCGCCTATATGAAACCTGCAAAGAAATAATGGATGAGATTAGGCTTTCAGATATCAAGGCCGGAGATATTTTGCTCTTTGCTTTTAGACCTAGCTTTGTCTGCCATCACCTTGGTATATATACAGGCAAGGGCACTTTTATTCATAGCGACATGGATGCAGGCAAGGTTATTGTCAGCAGGTTGGACAGTTTTTGGAAGAGCAGGCTTAGATGTGCTTTTAGGTTTAGAGAGGTGGAGGATTAATGGCTACACTTGGTGCGTCCTTATTTCTTGCTGCTAACCACATGAGCCTGTTTGCTTCTTTCCTGATCATGACGGCTGCCACGGTGGTAGATAACTATCTAATATCTTCATTGTCCTCCGGTACCAAGGTAACCCAGGCAAGGTTGACGATTTGTCTGTCCAGACTTGTACGGTGGGCAGTGCTATATCCAAAGGGTATGGGAAAGTAAGACTTACCGGCAATATCATATGGGGAACTAAATACACGGAGCATATTAAACAAACAACCAGTTCTGCAGGAGGCAAGGGTGGTGGAGGAGCCAAGACTACTACCACCACCTATTCCTATTCTGCATCTTTTGCCATTGCCTTGGCAGAAGGGCCTATTGTGGGTGTAAGTGCTGTGTGGGCAGATGGCAATGCTATTTCCTTAGATGACCTGGACTACAGGCTGTACTATGGTACCGAAAACCAGATGCCCGATGAATTTATGGAGGCCATAGAAGGGGCAGGCAACGTTCCTGCCTACAGGGGCCTGGCCTATATCGTTTTCAAAAATGTCTTGCTTACGGATTATGGTAACAGGATACCTACTTTTAGTTTTGTAGTAGAGTTCCCAAAAAGTAATCTGAAAGACATTGTGGAAGATATTAGTGCCGATGCAGGGCTTATTCTGCAGCAAGAAGTTGATGCCGCTGCCTTATCTAACCTTTCAGTGGATGGCTTTATTCGCAATGGTTCTAAAACCTTTAGAGAACAGATGGAAGAATTAAGAGTGGTACATGTCTTTGATGGAACAGAACGCTTTGGCAAGATAGTCTTTGCTCCCAGAAGTTTTTCCACGGTTATACCTATTTCCAAGGGAGAGATAGGAGCCTTTGAAAATAAAGCAGGAGAGGAGCCTATTGAAACATCAATACAGTATGATATGGAGTTGCCCAAACGGCTGACCATTAGTTATCTTTCTAAGGATAACGATTACCAGACGGGTATACAAACAGGATATCGGCAGCTGACGGGTGCCATAAGCGAGAAAAGTTTATCTACTAATGTAGTAATGTCCGATAGCGCAGCCAAGTCCGTAGCTGAAATGAGACTTTACGAACTTTGGATGGCAAGGACAACTCATGAATTCAAGCTGCCTATGAAGTATGGCTACGTACTGCCTGGTGATGTCCTGCAGCTTAATATGCCCAACGATACCGGCAGCCAGCTGGTGGTAGTAACCAAGGCCAACTTTGGCAGGCCGGGACTTAACGTAATCTCAGCTTCAAATGTAAATGCCATGAACTATACTTTGGTAACAAGACCGGTAGATGAAACGCCGGAAGCCATTATCAGTACACCAAGCGAGGTGTTTGCCTTTATCTTGGACTACCCAAAGGTATCCATAGACACTTCCAGTGGTGATGATTACGTCTACATTGCCGTAGGAGCAAAGAATTTCTATGGTGCTAATATTTATAGGTCTTATGATGCCGGGGTAAGCTACGAGCACCAGCTGACATTTACAGGTACAGCTACCTTTGGTGAAACACTGACAGCTTTAGGTAGTGCTTATCCGGAGTATTGGGACAATGGCCATACTGTAGATGTGAAGCTTACAGCGGGTACTTTGGAAAGCCACACCAAGGCAGAAGTACTAAATTTTGCCAATGCTGCCGTAGTAGGAGACGAAGTTATCCAGTTCATGACGGCAGAACTTATTGCTGAAGATACCTACAGGCTGAAAGGCCTGCTGAGAGGCAGGAACGGTACTGAGCATAGAATGGAGAACCACCAAATTGGTGAACGTTTTGTGCTTTTGAACAGCACCGGTATTTCAGCTCTGCCCATAAGCAAGAGCGACTGGTATACAGATGTGAACCTTAGAATTGGTCCAAGGGCCAACAGCGTAATAAACGACAGCTATAAGAACTATACTTTTCAGCCACAGGGAGAGATGTACAGGCCTTGGAGTGTTTGCTCCTTAAAAACCAAAAGGTGGATGGAAATATAGTAATTACCTGGAAACGCAGGACCAGAAAAGATGGTGCATGGAAAGATTATGCTGATGTGCCATTGTCTGAGAATACAGAGGCCTATGAGATAGAAGTGTTAGATAAAGATAATAAAGTATTACGCACTACGGCGGTAAGTCAGGAAAGCTACACGTATGATGGCACTGTTGCTGGTGCTTATAAAGTTAAGGTTTATCAGATTAGTGAAGTAAGAGGTAGAGGGATAGAAGCTGAAATAGTTATTTAGAGCAAAAAAAAACAAAACATTGCTTTATAGTAAGGCCCCATCTCTTACTTCCACTACCGACAGTGGAGCAGTTATGAATGGTTCAGACACTAATAAAGTCGGAAGTGCTGAGCAGGGGGGGGCATAACAGCATAAAGCAATGTTTTATTTAAGAATAAGCTAGTTAATTTCTTTATGACCATAAAGGTTTACAAGAAACACTTTTCTTGCCTAGAATATAGCATTAAAAAATTTGAAAGTCAATAAAAGGAGCTGATGCTGTGAGCAGCACAAAAAGAATAGGGCTGGAATACTTGGAGGTAAACCAGTCCCAGAAAGAAACAACGGTTAACGAGGCTTTTAACAAGTTAGACTTATTTGCCGGATTAACAATAGAAAACATTATATCAGCACCACCTGGCAGTCCCACCGAAGGGGCTGCTTTTTTAGTGGGCGAAAGTGCTACCGGTGCTTTTCTTGGCAAAGAGAAGCAAATAGCTCATTACCTGAATGCTGGCTGGGAGTTCTATGCTCCATTTGAAGGACTGAAGTTATACTGCCTTGCTGATAGCAGCAATTATCGCTACCTGTCCGGTGCTTGGCAGACCTTAAGCGAGCCAACTATCCAGGTGGTGGACGCCTTGCCTGCTACGCCAGTGGCAGGTGTGATTTATTTTGTGAAAGAGGCAACGACATGATCAGCATAAATGGCAAGACCGTCAAAGAAGTATATGTGGGCAGCAATAAGATAAGCAAGGTCTATCATGGTTCTGATTTAATTTGGAAAGCAGGCGAAGGAGGTGATCCTAATATCTTTGACAAGTCCCTGACGGATATTTATGCCTATATCCGTTATGCCAACTTGTCATTTAATACAGCCACAGCGGATAACCTCATGGCTAGATGCGTGGTTGAGCCGAATACTACCTATACAGTTACGTTATTGATGGATACCAGGTTTAGAATATTCAGCTACAATGGACAGCCGGTAAGTGGAACTGTTTTGTCTGGTGTCATTATTGATTCTTCAGATACCAATGGTACTGCTAGTGTTAACCAGACTAAGACTCTTTCTATTACGACCGGAAGCGATCATACCATGCTTTATATTGGTTATTGGACTAGCACCGGAACGATGGCGGCAGCAGATATTAGAAACAGCATCATAATTACTAAAAACTAAAGGAGTGAAAAAAATTGAATAAAGAAGCTTTATATATGGCTATCACGGATAGCCTTAGAAATCTCCAGGACGTATGGGTGGTAAAACTCATAACGTCCTTTTTTCTTGCCACGATTTATAACCTGCATGTACAGCTTATCTGTGCTTTTGCAGTTCTGGTGTTCCTGGATCTGGGTACTAAATGGCTGGCCTTATCCAAGATGCATTTAGAAAATTCCGGCAAGGAAGCAAACATCATAAAAGAAATAAAAAATATCCCAGCAGCCAGACGTGCGGGATATATCAAATCTACGGTAATGAAGAATAGGTTTATCGGCAAGATGTTCATCTATTGCCTTTTGACCTTTTGCGGTGGTGTGGTGGACCTTATGCTTATTGCCCAGGGCAGACCGTCTATGGCGGTGTCTTTGGTGGTGGGCTATCTATCCGTAAATGAGCTCTTGTCTATTGTGGAAAACCTGCAAGATGCAGGAGTAGAAGAAGCCAAAAGACTAAAAGAAATTATAGACAGAAAGCTGGGATAGGATGAAAGAGATTACTTTAGATGAACTTAAAGAAATGGCCCAAGCTACTAAAGGCTATATTGACAAGATTTATGTGCATTGGACTGCCGGAAGATATCATCAGTTTTTTGATGACTACCATATTAATGTTGATGCAGATGGCAAACTTTATGCTTCTACGGACGATTTAACAGAAGTGCTTGCGCATACCTGGCACAGGAACAGCAGGGCTGTTGGTATTGCCTTAGCGTGCTGTTATGGGGCAGAAGCTAATAGCGGTGAAGATGCCAATCTTGGTGATTACCCACCTACCCAGGAGCAGATTGATGGTGTGGCCAAAGCTATAGCCGTGCTATGCAAAGGGCTGGAAATTTCCATAGATTATGATCACATTATGACACATTGCGAAGCCGCAGAAGAGGACGATTATGGTCCGTCTACTACATGTGAGCGGTGGGACTTGTGGTATTTGCCGGATACTCCGGGAAGTACCGAGCTTAAACCGGGCGGTGACGTCATCCGTGGCAAAGCGGCCTGGTGGCAAGAAAAATTGAAAGAAAGCGCTGAAAATGGGCTTTGAAATTTCGCTTTTGAGGCCTTTTTTCAGCTTGGTGTTTATGGTTAGTCCTATGAAAAATAGGAAAAACAACTTGCACACTTTAAAAATTGGCATAGTAGCAATTTTAATGAAAATGGGGTGGTGATAGTGAATGATGAACAAAAGAAGTACCTTGTGTTTGGTATTCTTATCCTTATTATTTCTTTCCTGCTTGTGCTTACCGGCTACTTCATTGGCAGCAGAGTATCTGATAACGGATACGGAACTCAGCCAGTTGGAGAGCAACTTAAACAGGCTGGAGATAATCAACAAGAACTCACAAAAGGAATTGTCGGCAGTAAAGAGCGAGCTGAAGATGTCGAAGGACGAATTGACCGAAGCCAAGAAACAATTGATTCTGCTGCAGAGCGAACTGGACGGGTTGAAGATAACGTCACAGAAGCAGGAGAGCTTATTAGCCAAAGCCAACGAATCCTTAAAAACGTACGCGCAAGAGGAGAAGTCAAAAAGGGCTGTAATTGAAAGGCAACGTAATCTTGCCTATGTATTAAGCGCAGGGTTGCTTTATGCCTGGGTAAGGAAATGAACATTTATAGCAAAAATGCTGGTAGGAGTATATGCTTGCTCTTACCAGCATTATTTTTTTTAATACTTTATTTCGGAAAATTCTTTCATTAAAATTTTTTTTACCCTTTTAATTTTATCCCGCATGGTGTTTCGCGGCATGCCAATTTTGTCCGCTATGGCTTCTTCATTTGCACCGTTCAATTTAAGAGTTCCAATAAGGGTTGACTGTGACATAAGCTCATTGGCGCTTTTGAGCAGCTGCTCAAAGATGACTTTGTTAGTGGCCAGCTCGTCTGTACCTAAAGCGTTGTCATCAGGGATGATATCAAGTAAAGGAACTCTTTCTCCATCGTGGGTGTCCATGGGTTCATCCAAGGAACAAAACTTACCGGGCGTGGCGTATTGGCATAGTCCACAATGCCCATCACACTTCCAGAGAAGCTTGGTCGGGCAGATGCATTGCCCATGACTGCGGGCTTGTTTCTGTACTCGCCAGATTTCTGGGTAGATGCCACGGTATACTTCTTCGGAAATTGGTATGAGGGTTATCTTGCGAGGATTATCGCAGTCTCTCATGGGGAAATACCTTTGTTTTTGTTGACGTTGGTTTTCTTTTTTTGCCATGTTGTTTTCTCCTTTTGGGACTATGCCCGAAGCGGAGATAACCTATATGGCTGCCAGAAATATTTTTCATAGATGGTCACCTTTTGCGGATTATTCCGCTTCATAATTGGTGACCAGCAGTTCGTATGCTGGCACGATATTAAATTTATGACCATAACAACAACTACGAACGCACCTCATGGCCATGGGGAAGGTGAGTTGCTGTTTAGGTAGGTAGATTAATGTCTTGCCTAGGACAAGACTGCAAAAGTGATAATTCAAATTTGCGATAAAATATTTGCGAACGTGATGTAAATATTCACGTATACAGTAGAAAAATACATAACTATGTGCTATAATTAAAAAGTAAATTTGTCTCTAAAAATACTTTTTGTCAGAAAGCAGTGGTTTGCTGCTTCCAAAATTAAGTATAGAAAATTGGGCTGGTACGTTTGGGTACCGGCGGATATGCTCGGATATGATTGGATATGATTGGATATAGAGGTGTTTAAAATGACATTTAGTGAGTTTGCGCAGATTTTATACTCAGTGATTGGTTCCGGTAGCAACACCAGTGCCTTCGCTCGTACACTGCTTGATACCATTGTTATTTATGAGGATGAGGAGTTGAATCCGATTCAGGAATTAAAGCGTCCGACCTTCAAGGCATACTACAATGGAACAAACAACATCACGAAAACAGCAAAAAAAATAAACGCCAATGTGGAGACATCAGCGTTTGAAGAATATATTGATACTTTCCCGGATAATGCTGTTCAAGCACTCTGCGGCGCTTTTGAAGAAGATATACCAGATATTACACCATATAATGCAAACCAGAAACTGGCAGAGTTGTTTGCTTCTATTATTTACGAAGCAGCCGCAGGAAAATCAAAGGATGTAGGTAAGAAGAAAATGAGCGAGGAAAAGACTACCTCCGTACATGGTAAACTGGCTGAGAAGGTTCTCCCTTCTGATGAGGCAATGGCAAAGGCAGGAGCAGTAGAGGAATTGGCGGAGGAACAAAAACGGCCTGCTAAAGCAAAAAGCGATCCTGTATTAAAGCCAAAATTGCTTTCCAGTGAGGATAATGCAATGCTCATAACGTTCAGAGAGAATGTAAAGGGCATTCTGAAATATTGCATAGAGCATGACCCAGCGGCTCAGCGAATTAGAATCAGTCTTGCAGATGAATTACATGACGTATATAGGAAGTGGCAATATGACCTGCGTGAAATTGAGGATGATGCTTTTCGTCAGCTTGTAATAGACACAATACAGACGTTGGAGAAATATTCCTATTATGTATCCGATGTTTTTTTGCAACTGATTCCTGGAACTGATAAGCTGTGTTTTAGGAACGGATCTGCAGAAGAAGGAGACCGTTTAAGAGATGTGCTTAGGCCGAAATCAAATGAATTGCGGCTTGCAATTGCAGAATTATATAGAAGACTGTATCCAATTAAGGAGGAGGCAAAGCCGGATGAGCCGGAGCTAGTCGAATCAGAGGTCGTGGATGAAGAATCATCCTGTGCCGCAGATACAACAGACAAGGACGCAAAGACTAAGACAATCAACAATCATACCACTGTAAACCAGTATGGTGAAAAGAATGTTCATATAGACTATGTTGAAAATCTGAAACTATGAACGGAGATGCACCTATGAAGAATGAATTGCAGATGGCAGCTAGCATCAACACCTTGCCAGCAAAGACAGTAAATCAGTATGGTAAAAAGAATGTACATATTGATAAGGCCGAAAATGTAACACAGAATATAATCTTGAGTCTTCCATATGTGCAGAGAATGGCGAATGGAGCGATGCAGCCGACTAGCAGAGTTATCAATTCGGAATATTACAATTTGTTTGTGATTGGAGATGAGACCTTTGAACACGACCATTTCCTTGTTCCGGCAGAACGGGCGCTATCAAAGGGCTGGACATCAGATAAAATAAGGGAACATTATGGAACGTTATCCGAAGAATCCATTGAGGTTATCAAAACATTTCCTGCGCTATTTATGCCAGAGGCGCAGTGGCAAAGTGCAAGACCTGGAGAAGGCCAACAGGTGTTCTTTGGTTTTGTGGATGGCATAAGAAAACAGGACAATGGAATAAAAATACAATGTCAGTTGATTTGGCCTATACCCATGCAGCAGATAAGCAATATTGGTTTTGAACTTGGCATGTTAAACATGACGAGGGAGATATCAGAAATGAATCACACCCATTGGGCTATCAAGCATATCAACTTGAAGGAAGAACTGACCGATGCACATATTTCTCTATTAGGATTCTGACGGGAGGTGAAAGTATGAGGGACAAACTTACGGCAGAAATAAGAAAACTGAGTTTGAATGATGCATCCTACAAAGGATGTGGGGTATCGATTGTACCGACCTATGTGAACTTCTTCTTTGGTAATAATGGCACGGGAAAATCCACCATAGGTAAAGCGATAAAGGTAGATAACGGTGTAGAATGGCAGCAGGGGTACTTGGCTTCAGATTACAAAATACATGTTTATAATCTGGATTACATCAGCGCCAATTTGCACAACTACCATAATCTTCATGGCGTTTTTACTGTGAATGAGGTTAATGTCACTATTCAGGCAAATGTCGATGAAAAGCTGGCACAAAAGGAAAAAGCGTCTACAGCTTTTGCTGAAGCTGGCGATGCGAAAACGAAGAAAACTTCCGCATTGCAAGAGGCATTGGAACGGTTCCAACAGGAATGCTGGGAGAAAACAACCGACCTACGTGCAAAATTCAGGAAAACACAAGTGAACAGGATGCAAAAGAAATCATTCGCTGAAGGCGTGCTCGAAATCAAGAATCCTAAAGAGCACGATGTTGATGCTCTGCGTCGCCTCTATGATATAGCTTATTCTGACGATGCAAAAAAATATGAGCTATTTCCATCAGTTGCAAATCCAGCAGTTTTGGATGAACTTGAAGGCAGGGATATTCTTGGCAAGAGAATCGTGAGTAGCGCTGACACACCATTTGCTCAGTTCCTAAAGAAAATAAATGCGGCCAGTTGGGTGCAGCAGAGTCATGAGCAATTTCATAAAGCAGCAGGAAATACCTGCCCGTATTGCCAACAGCATTTGCCGGTTAGCTTTGAGGAGAATTTACGAGCCTGTTTTGATTCCAGTTATCAGGAAGCGCAACAAGCCCTGTCCTATTATTATGATGCATACCGAAATGTTGCCAACACGATGGTAGCGCCGTTGTTTAAGCCACCTGTAGAGCTGATGCCTGAAATCAATATTACACCTTTCACAGATAAGGTGGCCGCCATTAGGGGCGTTATTGCAACAAACCTGCAGAAGATAAAAGAAAAGATGAATGAGCCAGCAAGCGTTGTTGAAATTGAGAATGTGGCAACAATGTTGGGTGAATTAAAAACTATCATTGCTGGTTTTAACACACTCATTAGAGAGAATAACGTTATCCTCGATACAAAGCAAAAAAAACAGGTAGAATGCAGAATAGCTGTCTGGGAGCATATTGCTTTCTTGTTGGCTGACCAGATTAGTCGTTACAAGACAAGCAAGTCCTCCCTGGAGGATGAAATATCTAAGCTGATAACGGAGATTTCAACACAGCGAACAGCAATTAGTACACTGACACGTGAAATTGCTGAGCTCAATAAGGACTGTGTGAATACTACATCCACAATTGAGAGCGTAAATATGCTGCTTCGTGATTCCGGATTCCAAGGTTTTAGCCTTCGGGAAAAAGAAGGAACACTAAATGTTTATGAAGTAGTGAGGCCGGATGGAACTATTGCTGAAAACCTGAGTGAAGGCGAGAGAAACTTTATAGCATTTCTGTACTTCTACCATCAGGTAAAGGGCAGTGATAATCCAGATGGCAGCCAGCTCGACAAAATTGTGGTGATTGATGACCCGGTATCAAGTATGGATAGCAGTGCACTATTTATCGTCAGCGCGCTGGTGCGTGAGATGATTCAGATTTGCGAGAATAATGCTGTGGGCAGTGAACTGGCAACGAAGGCAGACTATATCAAACAGATTTTCATTCTGACACATAACGCATATTTTCACAGGGAAATTACCTACAACCAGGTGAAGAATTATTTGTTTGTGAATTTCTATTTGATAAGCAAGGTTGACAACAAGTCCTCCATCAAACTTTGTAAAAAAACTAACCCGGAAATCATGACCGAGGAAATCAACTACAATTCGGTGCAAAATTCCTATGCGGCCCTCTGGGAAGAATATAAAGAAATCAATGCACCGATTCCTCTCATGAATGTCATCAGGCGAATACTGGAGTACTACTTCCTTCAGCTTTGCGGCTATGATGGAGTAACACTTCGTAAGCGGCTCTTAATTGATAATAAAGATAAGTTCATTACAACAGACGCCAGCGGAAAAGAGAACTTCACTCAATACCAAATGGCGCATGCGATGCTTTCCTATATTTGCGCTAATTCAGTGGGTATCAATGATGGCATCAATTTCGTAGATGACTGTGTAGATGTAGAACAAACGAAAAAAACCTTTAGTCTTGTATTTGCGTTAATGGAACAAAAGCAGCACTATGACATGATGATGGGAAATCAGTAAAGGAGAAAGAAAATGCGTATCAGTTATAACAAGCTATGGAAAATGCTAATAGATAAAGGTATGAAAAAAAGCGATTTGAAAGAGACTGCAGGAATCAGCTCGGCTTCAATTGCCAAGCTCGGTAAAGGAGAAAATATCACTACAGACGTTTTGATAAAAATTTGCGAGTCAATGAATTGCCATTTAGAGGACATAATGGAGACAATCGAAGATGATGAGTCTTGATTACGGTACAGCGAAAGGAATAAGATTAATCAAATGTTATGATTCTGTAAGGAACTTGAAAAGCATGCATTTGTCTCTTTTAAATCATAGGAATTCTATGCTTAAAATTCAACCTGCAATTACAGAAAGATGAGGTGAAAGTTGTGGCTTTATTGCAAGACCTAATTCAACAAATAGATGATCCGGCACTTCGAAAAAGAATCCTACAGGAAACAGATAAATTAGTTAAGCAGAAGAAATTCGGACTGGTGTTTGAAGAGCATCTACCTGAATGCACACCTCTTTACGATATGCCTATTCATGTGGGTTCAAAAGTGGCTTTGAAAACAGGATATGTAAAAGAAATTTATACAGTCTTGAAAATAGATGGAGATGATATCCTGTGCGACGGGAGAGAAACACACGAGCATGTTTCTTTCAAAAAAACTGAAATAGTTGTGATAGCGGAATTTGGAGAGCCAATTTATCCGACGTTGAAACCAATTGACTCTGTAGAAAACGCTCCTGATAGCGAATTGTGGCACACCCTGATTGAGGCAGATAATTATCATGCTCTTCAGCTATTGGAATATCTATATGCTGGAAAAGTTGATTGTATTTACATCGATCCGCCCTACAACACGGGTGCAAAAGATTGGAAATACAACAATGATTATGTTGATGGTTCTGATGCGTATAGGCATAGTAAATGGCTTTCTTTTATGGAAAAACGTTTAAAAATAGCTAAACGATTACTGAATCCTGCTACGGGAGTTATGATTGTAACAATTGACGAACATGAAGTTCATCATCTTAGAGCATTATTGGAACAAATAATGCCAGAATTCTATATTCAAATGACAACATATGTTACAAATCCTAAGGGCGTTACTCAAGGTAGATTTTCACGGGTCGAGGAATATGCTTTGTATTGCTTCGCACCAAATGCTTTTGTATGTGAAGCTAAAGATAACCTTTTAAATCCTGTAGAAGAAGGTAGAAAACCTAGATGGAAAGGTTTGCTGCGCTCTGGAACAAATGCAAGAAGAGAAGATAGAAAAAACATGTTTTATCCTGTATACGTAGATAAACAACATAAACGTGTTGTAGGTACTGGAACAAATCTACCTTATGAACAGCTACCAGATTTAGATATGAAGAGTGGAGAATATGAATTAGCGTGGCCTATAAGGAGCGATGGAAGTTATGGTAACTGGGGAGTAGGGTATGAAACCCTTAGAAAATTAATAGACAAGGGGTATGTTTCTTTAGGTAAATACGATACAACTAGAAAAACATGGGCAATCAGTTATATTAGTATCCCTAATCAAAAATTAATTGATGATGGGAATATTATTATTACTAGTAGAGACTCTAATACCGGTGTTGTAAATATAGAATATGCTAATTCAAATAACAGAGCTATTAAAACGGTTTGGTATAGAACGCTACATGATGCAGGAGCATATGGCACAGATTTAGTATCTTCAATTATAGGAAGGTCAAGAACATTTTCTTTTCCAAAGTCAGTCTATGCGGAAAAAGATGCCATATCAGCTGTTCTTAAAAACAATAAAAATGCGCTCATAATAGATTTCTTTGCAGGTTCTGGAACAACTTTACATGCAGTAAATATTATGAATTACGAAGATGGTGGTAATAGAAGATGCATCCTTATTACAAACAATGAAGTTTCAAATGATGAGGCAACGGAACTTAAAAAACAAGGTTTCCAAGCAGGAGATAGAGAGTGGGAAGAGCTTGGTATCGCACATTCTGTTACGTGGCCACGAACAAAAAATAGTATTTTAGGAAAACGTAAGGATGGTTCTGAACTCCAGAACGAGTATATAACATCTTTAAGCGAAAAAAAGTTTAAACAGCGAAAATTCATTCACGTTGGATATTTTAATAATATAAAAACAATGAATAAAAAAGATAAAAAAGCACTCATGTCTCTCTTTGCAAAAGGCATACTTCCACAGAATTTAATTTCAGACGAAACAAAGTTCGTTGTATCTGACAATGAGAAACATAATATTTCTGTGTTGTTTGATGACGATTATGTTGATGAATGGCTAGATGCGCTGGACGAAATGTTTCATATAACAACTTTTTATATCTTTACAAAAAATAAAAGTAATTTTGATTCAATAAAAAATAAGATTGATATATTATTGGGTGATATAGAAGAACAAGTACCCTTAAAAATTTCAATGAAAAATGGATTTAAAACTAATGCTCAATTTTTAAAACTAAGTTTCCTTGATAAAACATCTATAGCATTAGGAAGACAATTCAGAGAACTAATGCCTGTTCTATGGATGAAAGGCGGAGCTGTTGGTAAATGCCCTCTGCTGAAAAGTAATAGGTTACCCAAGATGCTCATTATTCCCCAAAACAAGATGGCCGTTCTAATTGATGAAACCTGCTATTCGGAATTTGATGCGGAGTTATCCACTCACACAGAAATTCAAACAATTTTTATTGTTACTGACTCCGAGAGCGCTTATCGGGAAATGATTCGCACCTATGACAATAAAGATTGCTATCAGCTTTACAGAGACTATTTGGATAATTTCCGTATTAACACAAGGAGGTAAATATGAAGGTAGAATTATTTCCATTTCAAAAAAGAGCTCTCGCTGACATTCGTATGAAAACAGCGGAAGCATTGGGCAGTTACCACAGAACCCATGCTCCGCAGGTAGTATCCTTTACTGCTCCTACTGGCGCAGGCAAAACAATCATTATGGCTTCTTTGATTGAAAGCCTTTTCTTTGGCGATGAGTCATACTCAGAACAGCAGAATGCCGTTGTTATTTGGCTTTCAGATTCTCCACAACTAAATGAACAATCAAAATTAAAAATCGATTCAAAGGCAGATAAAATTAGTCTTGGACAGTGTGTAACTGTTAGCGAAGATTCTTTTGACAAGGAGTTCTTTGAAGATGGGCATATATATTTTTTAAATACACAAAAGTTATCAAAAACATCAAACTTAACAAAGAATGGTGATGGTCGCTCCTATACCATTTGGCAAACCATCGCTAATACCATTCGCGAAAAAGGAAATCGTCTCTACTTCATTATAGATGAAGCCCATCGTGGTATGCAGGGACGAGAGGCTGGTAAAGCCACAACCATCATGCAAAAGTTCCTCAAAGGTAGTATTGAAGATGACATTCCTCCGATGCCAGTGGTAATTGGCATGTCTGCAACAACACAACGATTCAATGCATTGGTTGAAGGAACTTCCTCCACAATCCATAAATTCGTAGTTTCAGCTGATGAAGTGCGTGCATCTGGCCTTTTAAAGGATAGAATTGTTATTACCTATCCAGAAGAAGGTGCTGCGAATAAAGATATGGCTATACTGCAAGCAGCAGCGGATGACTGGAAAGAAAAATGGGATCATTGGACACAGTACTGCTATGAGCAACACTATGCTTATGTAAATCCCGTTTTAGTTGTACAAGTATTGAGTGGTAGTGGCAGCAATTTATCTGACACAGATTTGGATGATTGTTTAAGTAAAATAGAAGAACGTACTGGAATCAAATTTGAAGCAGGACAAGTTGTTCATACTTTCGGGCAGACAAACGCCTCTATTCAAATTAATGGTCTTGAAGTTTGCTATGAAGAGCCTTCTAGAATTGCTGAAGACCGAAATATACGTGTAGTGTTCTTTAAAGAAAGTCTTTCTACAGGATGGGATTGCCCTCGTGCTGAAACCATGATGTCATTCAAACACGCAAATGATGCAACCTATATTGCACAACTACTTGGGCGCATGGTTAGAACGCCAATGCAGATGCATATTCAAGTGGATGATGTATTAAACGATGTCCATTTATATTTGCCATACTTCAATGAAGAAACTGTAAAGGAGGTTGTAGATGCATTGCAAAGTGCCGAAGGTGGTGACATTCCTACAGATATATATGGCGAATCGCTGACAGGCAGAAAATTTGAAACGCTAACTGTAAAGTCGAAGAATAAAAGAAAAATTCAGGAAATTCTCGGTCGAATGTCTCTTGATGATTTCGACTCTGGTAATACTAATACTGATTTTAACATAAACAATGGTACACAAAAACCAATTAATACTACAACTCATGAAGCTAAGAATATTTCACCAGAAGGTTCTGATACATCTAATGATGAAAAAAAATACACAGAAGAAACTACAGTAGTGCCAACTTCAAATACTATTGGCACATCTATGCTTACAGAGACACAAAAAGATGTGCCAATCATCGAAAACAATGAAGCTACCATAAACACTGCTGAAGCTACTGAAGAACTATTTGACCGTGAAGCTGTAATGAAATTTATTAATGATGCTGGGCTTTTATCCTATGATGTTAGAGCTGTTCGCATTAGCAACTATTTAGTTTCTTTATTTAAAATGGCTCACCTACTCACTATGTCTGGTCTTCAGCGTGAAGCGATTCGAGAAATCCAATCAGAAATCGTTCAAATGATATATGACCATGTTGAAATGCTCAAAGCCAAAGATAAATATGACGATCTTGTCCTACAAGTAAAGCAATTTAAGTTGGTCACACAGATTTTTGATGCTTTTGGTGAAACAGTAGCCAATTATTCTGTACACGACCTATTCACAACAACAGATTCTGATATCGACAGGCAATTTCGTGTAGCAGACAGTAAACTCTGCAACGAAGGCATTGGCAATGTATATGGTAATAAATACATGGATATAAATAATCCAAGTGCTTTTAAAGTTGATGTTATTCTGTTTGTTGCAGACGTGGAATGCATGAATAGCCTTTACCAATATGCCGAGGCAAGATTTCACGGATTGAATGATGAATATCGTAGATACATTGCTACAGTTAATTCGGAAAAAATAAGAAAACAATATGATAGCATTGTCTCGGATGGTGATGACGTAAGTAAGCATAACTTCAGACTTCCTGAAACAATTCAAGTTCCTTACGAAGATGGCGGAAAAGAATATGCAGATCATCTTTTTATAAACGATGCTTCGGGAGTCGCAAAGTTAAAGCTAAATACATGGGAAGAAGGAGTTATTTCGGAGGAAGAAAGACGAGATGATTTTGTATGCTGGATCCGCAACCCTTCTCGCGGTACATGGCCTCTTTGTATTCCATATGAGATAGATGCTATTCCTAAACGTACTTATCCGGATTTTATCATTATTAGAAAAGACAAAATTTCTAAATATGTTATTGATATTCTTGAACCACACAATCCGGAATTTAAAGACAATCTTGGCAAAGCAAAAGGATTTGCAGAATATGCCAGACAAAATCCCGGTGTTGGAAGAATTCAGCTTATTCGTATGTGCAAAGATGCTGCGGGAAATAATCGATTCAAACGTCTTGATATGTCCAAAAGTTCAGTCAGAGACAAAGTTTCTCGTGTAATGAGCAACGATGAATTAGACCACGTATTTGATACTGATGGTTTCTTCGCGTGATGTGGTACAGTTAAAACCAGTAAGGTGTTTATATCAAGGATAGAAGCTGACGCTTTATGATGATTAGCTCGGAATTCTACTACGAGGAATTCCTCAACTGTAAAAGTAAAAACGTATTAAATAAAACATTTTACGTAGTTACAAGCATGAAAATATTTTCTTATTTATAGTTTTAAAAACCGGTCATTAAGCAAAACATATTGCTCTATAGCTCGAGTTTATGGGAAAAGGGACATAAATTTCTAAAACTCGTAAATTTAAAAGCACGATTTTATGCGCCTTACAGCCTTCCATATTTTCAGAATTAACTGTTGAAATGTTCCCACAAGCGCTAAATAGCGTAATTTTAAGACGTTAAATGCGAGAGCTCGTTCCAAGTGGGCAAGATGGATGTCAAGGGAATATGTCGACTGTAAAAGTATAAAGAAGTATCAAAAAGCACATTTTTACTTAGTTTTAAGTGAGGAAATATTCCCCAAGAGCGTTTTGGAAATGTTTCCTCATTTATAGCCCCAAAAACCGGACATCAAGCGAAACGTATCGTTCCATGTTGAGACGGTAGTATTGATGTCAAGGGTAAAAGAATAAGGGTAATAAGAAGCCTGTAAATAAAGGCTTTCCGGGGGTTTAGAGCAAAAATCTGATTTGTTAGAATCGTGAAAATATCTGTTCGTGGGAACAAGTCCAAAGGTATGATTTTGAACGTGACAGAGCGATTTAGATAACATGGGTTTGCGTGTGGTCGATTTAGATTACATCGGCTTGCAGTGGTCAATTTAGATGTTTTACATATTTACACCTTTGCAGTATGCTTGTTATAAAGGTGGGGGAGAATGGAGGTATTCCTATTGCAATTTTTTGATAGTTTATACAACTTGATTAACATCGATGTCAAAACAACAATTCTCATCTTGTTCTGGGGCAATTTGTTCTTTCTGATGATGGCATTTGCTTTTTTAATAAGCAACACTCACATATCTGAGAAGGAGCTGTTTAAAAAATTTATCTTTTCCAAACTGGTGCAGGCTCTGGGTTGGATTGCTTTCGCATTTCGGGGACAAATCCCTGAAATAGTTTCGGTAAACTTGGGTAATTCACTTCTTTATTTTGGGTTTTATCTTGAGTCCATGGCTTTGATTACGATAACAAAGGACATCACATCAATTATTAATCGGATTCAATTCGGGATAATGTTAGCTGGGGTTGTCACTTTCAATTTTATAGTTATATGTGGTGCATCACCTAGTTATTGGGTGGGTGTAGCGTCAGTAATTATAATATCCATATATCTGATCCCTGCCATTGCCTATGTTTTTAACAAAAACGGCAGCCAGTTCAAACGATTTCTGGGAAGTTTACAACTAATGATATGCATTGCGATGGTGTTCCGAGCAACAATAGGTTTTATGAATAAAAGTGTATCACTATTATCAAACAATTTTGTGCAATCGGTCACATTTTTGATTTTTATATTTTTAATGATGATTAACAGCAGCGGATTCATGTTAATGATATACGAAAGCGTTAATGACCAATTAAAAAAACTTGCCAACATGGATCCCTTGACACATGTAAAAAACCGAAGAAATTTTATGGAAACCGCTTCAACTTATTTTAGTTTTTGCAAGCGTCAGAATTTGCCATTGTCTTTTCTTTTCATCGATATCGACTATTTCAAAAAAATTAATGACCAATTTGGACATCAGGTAGGAGATGAAGCACTAATTCAAACTGCAGAAATTATATCAAAAAACATTCGCGAATCAGATATTTGCGGCAGATATGGCGGGGAGGAGTTTGTCGTTTTGCTTCCCGATACCGATTGTCAGACGGGAATCGAAGTGGGTAACCGGATTAGAAAAATTATAGAAAATACTCCTTTTCATGAGAAGGACACCATAAAATTCACTGTTAGCATAGGATTGTTTTCTGATATTCCTAAAACAGATGGCGATTTGGATAAATTCATAGCCAACAGCGATAATGCCATGTATAAAGCAAAAAGGACAGGCAGAAACCGCTTGTGCGTCTATGATCCGACTTTTGTGACAGATTGATGATATTTTAAATCCTATGGGATATTAGACAATCAAGTGAAACAATAAAAAAGCTCTGCCGACCGTAATGGTTAGCAGAGTTTCGTGTTATATGGAATTATTACTCAATATCCACCATCAAGCCGGACTTAAATTCCACGGTGAATTTGTCCTCGTAGACAGTGACCTTTTCAATCAGCCGCCTGACAAGCGTCTCGTCATATTGGGCTAGGCCAATTGGTTGCTCCTTAAGAAATGCGCTCATGTCGGTGATACGTTTTTGCATTTCATCCCGGCCGAGGTTCTCGACCTGAGCCTTTTGCTTCTCCTCACGTAGGCGATAGATTTCATCGCCGACCTTCTCGTAGTCAGCCTTTGAGCTGGCGAGCTTCAAGAGCTCTGCTTGAAGTTCTGTAAGCCGTTTATCGATTGCGGTAAGGGTATGACTGTTTTCGTGACAAATTACGGTTTCAATATTTTTCTGCAGCGTGATGAGAAAATGGTCTTTATCACATAATGCTTGATTGATGGCCGTGACCATCACTTGCTCTAAGGTGCTCTCAAGTACCGTTCGGGCCTCGCAGAACAAGCCTGTGTTTTCTAGACGGCTGACGCACCTCCAGACTATGGACTTCTTACCTCGGTTGTTCCAGTGGACCCTCCGGAACACCTCACCGCAGCCGCCACAGATAATCATGTTAGAGAAACAGTGAATGCAACTGAAGGTCCTGTTCTTGCCGTTCGGGCTGGTATGGACGATGCGGCGTTGGATGAGCTCTTCCTGCACCTGCATGAATATTTCACGCGGGATAATGGCTTCGTGGCTATTTTCTACATAATACTGCGGTACGACGCCGTGGTTCTTTACTCGAGTCTTTGTGAGGAAGTCCGTAGTATAGGTTTTCTGCAACAGGGCATCTCCAATATACTTTTCGTTTCGCAAAATCTGATTGATATTGCTGGTATGCCATTTTTCATTTCCAGCACCATTAAGAATGCCGTCTGCTTCAAGACCACGCTTGATTTTCAGCATGCTGGCACCTTCGAGGTATTCCCGGTAGATGCGCTTTATGATTTCTGCTTCCTCAGGGACAACGATCAGGCGCTTATTATCATCCTTTGTAAACCCGAGGAAGCGGTTGCAGTTGACCTGGATTTCGCCCTGCTGGTAGCGGTACTGAAGCCCCAGCTTCACGTTCTGGCTGAGGGGACTGGCTTTCCTGTTGTGCAAGAGAAGCCATAATGGTGAGCATGACCTCGCCCTTGGAATCCATGGAGTTGATGTTTTCCTTTTCGAAGTAAACCGGGATATTCTTGTCCTTGAGCTGCCGGATGTATTGCAGGCAGTCAAGAGTATTGCGGGCAAATCGGCTGATGGATTTGGTGATGACCATGTCGATGTTACCGGCCATACACTCGTCGATCATACGGTTGAATTCCGTACGCTTCTTTGTGTTGGTGCCGGAGATGCCGTCATCGGCGAAGATTCCTGCCAGCTGCCAGTCTGGATTTTTGGCAATATAGTCGGTATAGTGTTCGATCTGCGCCGCATAGCTGGAGGCCTGTTCTTCGCTATCTGTGCTGACGCGGCAGTAGGCTGCGACACGAAGCTTTGGCCGTTCTTCTTCCAGAATATTATTTCCCATACGTCGCTTTGCTGGAATAATCATGACTTTGGACTCCATTAGCTCACCTCCGTTTTTATCAGGCTGTAGAGATATTCTGCTTGCAGCAAGGGATTGATTTCTTCTACTGTAGGTTCGAGCATATAAAAGTGATTCGGAATTTTGGCACTATCGGAGCTTTGGCCTTATTAAGCCGGCCTAGTTTTTCCGCGCGTTTAATCAGCATAGCGGCGGCCTGATCAAAGATCTTTTCGTCCAGAATAGCTGGATAAAAGGCATCGCCGAGATAATGCCGATTTTGTAGGACCCGTTTGGCGGATCCATGGTAAGGCGTAAAGCCGGCTTTCTTTGCCGCGGCTGTGAGCCCCATGCCGGCCAGGTAGTCGGCAAAAAATTGTTTCACAGCGTCTGCCGTGGTATCGTCTATTACGGCTACGCCGTTTTCCAGGCGGTAGCCATAGGGAATAAGCTTCATAAAATCAAATCCTTTCGCGTAGGGTAAGGCCGCACTTGAGTTGAAAGCCGACTTCCTGGCGGTTGTATATAATGACCTTCACGGCATATTCTTCAAAAAAGCTTTCCTTGAAGCTATGCTGGATGGGCGTGTGCAGCGTGAAATATAAGAGCCGTTTAAGCTCCGCCAACTGCTCGGTACTTTTGCCACCGCTCTTTTGCAGGGCCGTAAGTTCTTTATTGTAGGTGTTCGCCTGTGTTTGCAGCTCATTGCTTTGCTGTGTAAAAATGACCTGATCCAGATACTTATCAGCCATCAGGCGCTGTAGCGTATGCTTCTGTTCCGTGATTTTCATTAGCTCAGTTTCCAGTTCTCGGATGCGGTGGATCGTATCATCGGCACTGTAGATTTTCATCTTTTCAATCAAGGGTGTCAGGATAATCTTCCGGGCGTAGATGAGTTTATTAATCATGGCCGCAAAGGCTGCTTCTAATTGGTCGTTGCGGATATAGAGCATGGAGCAGGCGTTTTTATCTTGAATGTGCGTGTTGCAGCACCAAGCGACGTAGCGATTACCGGTGCTGGCATGGATGCGCCGACGAAAGGTGTCCCCACATTCGCTACAGATGATTTTTCCAGAAAAGGCATAGTGATTATTATGCTTAGGATCGCCTTTTTTATTGCCCTTTTCCTGGCGGTGCTGTGCGAGTAGCTTCTGCGCCTGCGCAAAGCTTTCATGGCTGATAATTGCATCATGGTGCGCAGCATAGAAATATTGATCACGCTCGCCAGTATTGACCTTTTTCTTATAGCTGTCGTCCATATAGGTCTTTTGAAAAATGGCATCACCGGTATACTTCTCATTGATGAGAATATTGGTAATGGCTGCATGCTGCCATTTATTCTTGCGTTTGGTAAGAATACCGCGGTTATTCAGTTTTCGGATGATACTCCTGACGCTCTTGCCGACAAGGTAGTCGGCAAATATTTCTTTCACTACAGCGGCCTGTTCAGGATTTACGCGTAGCTCTTTCCCGTCCCAATCATAGCCATAGGGTGGGTAGCTTAGTTTATAGTTTCCCTTTTTGAAGCGTTGCCTGATTGACCACTTGATGTTTTTGGATGTGGAAGCAGATTCATCTTGGGCCAGTGAGCTCATGATGGAGAGAAGTAGCTCGCTTTCCATGGTCTGTGTATTCAAATTTTCCTTCTCAAAGTAGATGGGGATATTCAGTTCCTGAAGGTGCCGTACAATCTCCAGGCAATCCGTTGTATTGCGAAAGAGGCGACTGAGCGACTTCGTGACGACCAGATCAATTTGCCGGCTTTCACAATCGGCGAGAAGTTTCAGGAGGCCGGCCCGCTGATTCATCTTGGTGCCCGTGATGCCTTCATCAAAATATATATCAGCCAGTTCCCAATCACTACGGGCATTGATATAGTTTTTGTAGTAGCTCCTTTGGGTATCCAGACTCTCGAGCTGTGCATCGCTAGCCGTAGATACACGGCAATATGCCGCTACACGTAGTTTTTTCGTTTGGCTGGTGTTTCTACTGGCGGAATGGTAGTCATCTTTTTCAACGGGTTCATCTCCTTCGGTAGTATCACATATTACCTCTGAATGAGATGATTAGCCAGTTGTATTTTGCATAATTTCAAATAAAAATGGCCGGAAGGTTTCCCGGTTGAGCTGTGCGATTTCACTGAACTCCTGTGCAGATAGCAGGTCAGCTTCCCGTAAGGCATGGAGAAGTTCTTGGGCTTTGTGGTAGCCACAATCACGTTGCAACTGTTCGTTGGTGGGGCCCGTTGGCTTTTCAGTGAGTTGCAGGGGATTTTTTGTTAATGGCTGTAGAATTTTTTGTACGTTGTTCATAGGATCCTCCAATCTGAAGGTTACCCTTCACTATCCTATGGAGCTGAAGGCATGCTTTTGACGAAAAATATATCAATTTATTTTTAGAGACGTTTTGCTTCGGCAAGCGTCTTTTTTTTCCCTTATAAGAGTGCGCCGAGCTTTTGAAAAAATTTAAAAACCTTTCGTCAAAATGGGCGTCTGACCTCCAGTGGATAGTGGGAAGCGAAAAACAGCATAACACTTCCAGGGGAGGTGAGAAGATGCGTCCCAAGATCGATAGACAAGAAAATATGGTAGAAGTACTGCTGGCGATCAGTGTGGTGTCGGCTAGGCTGGCACATAGCTTAAGCGCCGTCAAGGTACAGAAAGGAGAAAATTATCATGCAAGATTTAACAGAAGCAATAGCCAAACTGCATGCTGCTGTTGCCGCTATTGAAAGCGTAGCCGATGGATTGACGAAGCTTTTCGAGGAGAAGAAGCCTGAGCAGTCAGCGATAACCTTGGTTCAGGTTCGCAGTGTGCTGGCAGAAAAATCTCGGCTGGGATACACAGAGCAGGTAAAGGCTTTGCTGCAGAAGCATGGCGGAGAAAAGCTTTCAGAGCTTGATTCCAGTGAATATCCGGCGCTTATAAAGGAAGCGGAGGTGCTTGGCGATGCCAGCTAAAGAACATGCGGTGCTTGCTGCATCTTCCGCAAATCGGTGGCTGCATTGTCCACCCTCAGTAAAGCTGTGTGAAGGCTCTGGTCGAGAAGAGCTGGTCAGCGAATATGCGGTCGAGGGAACAGAAGCCCATGCACTAGGCGAGTTCAAGCTGCTGAAAGCGCTCGGGCGAAAAGCAATGAATCCAACAAAGAAGCTCAAGTTCTACAATGAAGAAATGGAAAACTGTACAGATGGTTACCGCGATTTTGTCATGGAAACCGTGGAACAGGCGAAGCTCAGTTCACCAGACCCTATTATATTGGTAGAACAACGGGTGGATTTCTCGTCTTGGGTACCAAAAGGCTTTGGAACTGCTGATGCTTTGGTCATCGCAGATGGTACGCTCAGCATTTGTGATTATAAGCATGGTCAGGGCATTATGGTAGATGCTACGGACAATCCGCAGCTCAAATGCTACGCCCTCGGTGCCTTGGCCATGTTTGATGTGCTCTACGATATCGCGAAGGTTCGCTTGGCGATTTATCAGCCAAGGCGCGAAAACGTCAGCGTCTTTGAGATGGATAAAAGCGTTCTATACGAATGGGCCAATGCTGTTTTAAAGCCAACTGCTGCCTTGGCTTTTGTCGGCAAAGGAGACTTTCACTGCGGTGAATGGTGTCGTTTCTGTAAGGCAAAGTGTATATGCCGGGCTCGTGCAGAAGCTAATCTGCTCTTAGCACAGCATGATTTTAGGTTGCCGTCAACCTTGGTGGAAGCAGAGATAGAAGTCATTCTTTCCAAGGTAGATGAACTGTCTGTCTGGGCCAACGATGTGAAGGACTATGCATTGCAGCAAGCTATATCTGGGAAAGAGTGGAAGGGCTGGAAACTGGTTGAGGGGCGCTCGACACGGCGGTATACCAGTGACTCCGTAGTTACGCAAGTCGTGACAGAGGCTGGCTTTGATCCGTACGAAAAGAAGCTCCTGGGTATTACGGCCATGCAGAAGCTTTTAGGAAAACAGCGTTTTGAGGAATTGCTCAAGGCCTATATTGAAAAACCACCGGGTAAGCCAACGTTAGTGCCGGAAAGTGATAAACGTCCGGCTATCAATAATGCAAAATTTGATTTTATGGAGGAAAAGAATCATGAGTAAAACTGTTAAAAATACCAATCCAATGAAGGTCATCACCGGACCAGCTACGCGCTGGAGTTATGCCAATGTCTGGGAACCAAAGTCAATCAATGGTGGAGCCCCAAAATTCAGTGTGAGTCTAATTATCCCGAAGAGCGATACGAAGACCGTAGAAAAACTGAGGGCTGCGATTGAGGCTGCCTATAAAGAAGGCGAAACCAAGCTCAAAGGCAATGGTCGTTCCGTCCCGCCTTTGGCAGCTATCAAGAATCCGCTGCGTGATGGTGATGTAGAGCGTCCGGATGATGCAGCCTATGCCAATGCGTACTTTGTGAATGCGAACGCTACGACAGCGCCTGGTATCGTCGATGCAGATTGCAATCCAATCCTCCAGCGCTCAGAGGTATATTCCGGCGTGTATGGACGTGCCAGCATCAGCTTCTATGCTTTCAATAGTTCTGGGAATAAAGGGATTGCCTGTGGACTCAATAATTTGCAGAAACTTCGCGATGGGGATCCTTTAGGCGGCAAAGCAAGTGCAGAGGCAGATTTTGCCACGGCTGCAGATGAAGATTTCTTGAACTAAGGAGGATGCTGAGATGGGAAATGATATGATGTCGCTTTATACGTTGACCTGCACGACCATAGGGTCAATCATCGTTGGGACAGTTATAGGCGTGGTTATAGCAGGCTCTTTTATGAAGGCCTGGGACTACCTATATAAGAAAAATTGACAAAATAAAGCAGGCGGCGGAGGAAGCAAGACACCTTCGCCGTTTTAAATTAAGGAGAAAATTGGATGAAAACACTTAGTATTGATATTGAAACATATAGCGATGTAAGCCTGGCCAAGAGCGGAGTATATCGCTATGTTGAGTCACCGGTATTTGAGATTCTGCTCTTTGCCTATGCTGTTGATGGAGGAGCAGTACAGGTCTTGGATTTGGCTATGGGTGAGACGATTCCAGAAGCTATTCTCAATGCGTTGGACGATAAAAAAGTTGTCAAATGGGCCTTCAATGCGACCTTTGAGCGTATATGCTTGTCCCGCTGCTTGGGCTATCCAAGGGGAAACTATCTTGCTGCGGAAGGTTGGCATTGTTCGATGATTTGGGCAGCGACCATGGGCTTGCCGCTATCCCTGGAAGGTGTAGGTGTTGTTCTTGGATTGGAGAAGCAAAAGCTTACGGAGGGTAAAGATTTAATCCGCTATTTTTGCCAGCCCTGTTCTCCGACAAAAGTGAATGGTGGTCGTACAAGGAATCGCCCGCAAGATGACCTGGGGAAATGGGAAGCATTCAAACAATATAATTTGCGCGATGTTGAAACAGAAATGGGCATCCAACAGCGATTGGCAAAGTTTCCTGTGGTTGAAGATGTTTGGCAGGAATACATCTTTGACCAGGAAATAAACGATCGCGGTGTTCGTCTGGATCAGGAACTGGTGCAGCAGGCGATTCAGATGGATACACGTTCTCGCCAAGAGCTTATGGCGGCGATGCAGGAGCTTACCGCATTGGAAAATCCAAATTCTGTGCAACAGATGAAGAATTGGCTTGCGACGAATGGATTGGTAACGGATACACTGGGGAAGAAGGCTGTCGCTGAACTTTTAAAGACAGCGACAACCGAACTTCAAAAGGTATTACTGCTTCGGCAGCAGTTGGCAAAATCATCGGTGAAAAAATATCAGCGTATGGAGAGTGTCGTGTGTGACGATGGTCGGGCCCGTGGCATGTTTCAGTTTATGGGAGCCAATCGAACTGGCAGATGGGCCGGACGTATGATTCAGTTGCAGAATTTGCCCCAGAATCATTTAGAGGATTTGGCTGAAGCGAGGGCCTTGGTTCGAGCTGGTAATTATGAGGCGACGGAAATGCTTTATGGAGATGTGCCAGATATACTTTCACAGCTGATTCGTACCGCGTTCATTCCGGCCGAAGGCAAACAGTTTCTGGTAGTTGACTATGCAGCAATAGAAGCCAGGGTAATCGCCTGGTTTGCCGGTGAAACATGGCGGCAGCAGGTCTTTCAGCAAGGCGGCGATATTTATTGCGCGAGCGCGTCAAAGATGTTCAAGGTTCCAGTAAAAAAGCATGGAATCAATGGGCACTTACGGCAGAAAGGGAAGATTGCTGAATTGGCGCTCGGTTATGGAGGTTCCGTTGGAGCTTTAAAAGCTATGGGGGCACTGGAGTTGGGGCTTGTTGAGGAAGAACTATCTGAATTGGTCAGTGCTTGGCGACAGGCAAATCCCCATATCGTGGATTTCTGGTGGGGAATCGATCATGCAGTTTTTAAGGCTGTTCGTGGCAAAACGACGGTCACGAGCTACGGGATGACGATATCTTGCAAGAGTGGGATGCTATTTATCACTTTGCCTTCAGGACGAAAGCTGGCTTATGTGAAGCCGCACCTCGGGACCAATAAATTTGGTGGTAATTGCATCACCTATGAAGGTGTTGGTCCAACAAAAAAATGGGAGCGGCTGGATTCCTATGGGCCAAAGTTTGTCGAAAATATTGTGCAGGCGACCTCGCGTGATCTTTTGTGCTTCGCCATGAAAAATCTGCGGAGTAGCTTAATCTGCATGCATATTCATGATGAATTGGTTATCGAGGTAGAGCCGGAGCCTTCTTTGGCAGTTGTATGTGAAGAAATGGGGCGAACACCGCCCTGGGCAAAAGGATTGTTACTGCGGGCTGACGGGTATGTTACAAAATTTTATAAAAAAGATTGAATTTATTTCGTCAAAACCAGGTGGTCACCTCCATTGGATAGTAGAGAGGTGAACCAAGCTTTCTGCAGACGTCCATCTCTAAATAAAACAGAGGTGGACGTTTTGTCTGCCTGAAAAGAGGTAGATTCACATGAAGTTTGTGATCCCAAGAGACGAATATGGTATCTTTGCTGATGCTGATGACGTCGCACGTGTAGACAGTTTGTTTGTAGCTAAGTTCTTTGAGAAGGAACATAAGCATGTTATGCGAGATATTCGCGAGCTTGATTGTTCGGCCGGATTTCGACAGTCCAATTTTGGACCGTCCTCCTATAAGAACGGACAAGGTAAGAAACAGCCATGTGTTTATATAACGCGAGATGGTTTCATGTTCTTGGTCATGGGCTATACCGGAAAAAAAGCAGCGCATTTTAAGGAACTTTATATTAAACGCTTTAATGCGATGGAAAGCTTTATTAAGACTTTGGTAAATGCCAGACAGCAATTTCCTAAGCTTACGGCTCAGATCAAGATGCTGCATGAAAATCCCAGACCGTATCATTTCTCGAATGAGTGTGATTTGCTGAATCGACTGGTGCTTGGGGTATCTGCAAAGCAGTTTCGTTTGGCGCATCACGTTGAAAAGGGAAAATCAATTCGGCCCTATTTGACGGATTGGCAGATTGAACAACTGGATCACCTGCAGACGATAGATATTGGTCTCCTGGTGGCAGTAGCGGACTTTGACCAACGTAAACGGCTGCTGGAATGGAGCCTGACAAAGCTTCGCGAGCAGGTTAAAGGAGGCGGCAACGCATGTGTAACGACAGAGTAAATGCAGAAGGGTATCCAGATCCTACGTGTTATGCGGCACTTAGCAAGGTGATGCGAGAGGCAAAGCTCGCTTTCCGTCCGCTAGTATATATTTGTAGCCCCTACCGAGGGGATGAAGTGAACAATGCAATGAAGGCACAGTATTATTGCCGTTTTGCTGTTGAGGAAGGGCGCCTGCCCATTGCGCCACATATCTATTTCCCGCAGTTTCTGAGTGATGAAAAGGCTGATGAACGAGAATTGGCGCTGTTCATGAATTTTACCTTGCTCGGAAAATGCCATGAGCTGTGGTGTTTTGGTAATGCAATTAGCGAAGGTATGCAACAGGAGCTAGATCGGGCGAAAAAATATGGAAAGGCCATCCGGTATTTTACGGATGACCTGGAGGAGGTAGAGCGATGAAGTTTACTCTTTACCGAGCAAATTGTCGGGGCGAGGAGCGGAATTCTCTCTATCCGATCCAAGAAGAAATCACAGATGCGAAGTCCATGGCTTATGCGGTTCGGTACGACCATGTGATGGCAGGCTATCAGGGAAATCATCGTAGTAGTGCGAACTTTGAGGCAGCGGACTGCATCCCGGAGGATTGTGATAACGAGCATTCGGATAATCCGGAGGATTGGATAACCGCAGATACATTGGCAGAGCAGTTTCCAGAGGTAGCTTATGTTTTAGTCTATAGCCGCAATCATAACAAGCCGAAAGGCGAACAAACAGCGCGACCACGATTCCACGTGTATTTTCCAACAGAAGCAATCGAGCTTGTGGATACCTATGTGAAGCAGAAGAAACGGCTTCTGAGCTACTTTCCGTACTTTGATAAAAACGCTCAAGATGCAGCGCGTTTCCTTTATGGAACGGAAGACCCGCAGGTGGTGTGGCATGAGGGCAGCAAAAGCATCCTTGAGTTTTTGGATGAACAGAAGTTTATGTTCTGGGAGGCTACGTTGGATAAGATTCCAGAAGGACAGCGTAATGCCACGCTGTCAAAGTTTGCCGGGCGGATTATTAAACGCTATGGCGATACGGACAAGGCTGCGGAGTTTTTCTTTCAACGGGCGGCAAAATGTGAGCCGCCACTCACGATGGAAGAATTGGAGTGCATATGGAAGAGTGCCCAGGGCTTTTATCAAAAGGTTGCAGCGGACCCGAATTACGTAGAACCGGAAGAATATGCGAGTGGCTTCCAACTTATGCCGGCGGATAACTCCGATGTGGGGCAGGCCGTTGTGCTGGCTAGGGAATATGGCTGGTGTTTGCGGTATTCACCATCCACAGATTTTGTCGTTTATAACGGCAGCTATTGGGAAGAAAGTAAACCGAAGGCGCAGGGCTTTTCGCAACAGTTGACGGATCGGCAGCTTGCCGAGGCCGAGGCAAAAATGAAATGCGTGAAGGCCCTGCTAGATGAACAGGATAGTGGCGACGTGGTAAAGATTAGTCTGAGCCGCAGGTCAAAAACAGAGCTGGAGCGCTTGGCAGAGCTTTCGAGCGAGCAAATGGAGCTCTATTTGCGCTATAAATATGCGGAGAGCTATAAACTCTATGCGATTAAGCGGCGGGAGTCTAAGTATATCGGTAATGCGATGAAGGAGACGCGGCCGATGCTGGAAATCAGTCAACGGGAACTGGATGACAACGAATATCTGCTCAATACACCGTCTTTGACCTATGACCTGCGAAAAGGACTGGACGGCAGCCAGGGGCATAATCCAGGGGATTTCATTACCAAGCAAACCCTGGTGGATCCGGATATTGTTCGTAAGGAGCTATGGGATCGGGCATTGGATACCTTTTTTCTGGACGATGAGGCGCTTATCGAATATGTGCAGCGAATCGTTGGACTAGCCGCGATTGGCAAGGTGTTCATCGAAGCCCTCATCATTGCCTACGGTGAAGGTCGTAATGGTAAATTCCACCTTTTGGAATGTATTGGCAAGAGTGCTTGGCAGCTACAGTGGGACCATGTCAGCAGAAACCTTGACAATTGGTTGTCGGCGGAATGTTCGACCGGAGCTTGCCGAGGCCAAAGGAAAACGCTTGCTGATTGCCGCTGAACTTGAAGAAGGCATGCGCTTGAGCACTGCCAATGTAAAGCAGCTTTGTTCTACTGATGAAATTGCTGCCGAGAAGAAATACAAGGACCCCTTCAGCTATACACCAAGCCATACGTTGGTGCTTTACACTAACCATCTGCCGCGTGTGGGCGCCATGGATCAGGGAACGTGGCGCCGGCTTATTGTGATTCCGTTTGACGCCAAGATTGAAGGAAAGTCGGATATTAAAAATTATGCAGATTACCTGTTTGAAAATGCAGGCGGGGCCATTCTTAGCTGGATTATTGAGGGAGCGAGGAAGGTCATTGCAGCAGATTGCAAAATCAGTATTCCGCCACGTGTGCAACGGGCGATAGATGAATACCGGGAGCATAACAATTGGTTGGAGCATTTTCTGGAGGAATGTTGTGAAATAGAGCTGTCCTATGTAACAAAATCGGGTGAAGTTTACGATGAGTATCGTGCGTTTTGCAGTAGAACTGGTGAATATATCCGCAGCGGGGCCGATTTCTATGGTGCCATCGAAGCTGCTGGTTTTGAACGCTATCGCAATAAAAAAGGGAAGTTCATCAAGGGCTTGCGGCTGAAAACAGAGTTTTTGACGGAGTGATTTTGGAAAAGGTGCCGGCCGGTGTACCCTTTATCTAAAACCTCTCTTTAGGGCAGAAATTTTTGCCCTATAAGAGACTTTCTATATACAGGCGGCACCGGCCGGCACCAGTTAAATTTTGAAGGAGAAAAAGCCATGCGAGAAAAGGTACTTGAGAAAAAATTGATGGATGCGGTTAAGGCACGAGCAGGCATATGTCCCAAGTTCGTATCCCCAGGATTTGATGGTATGCCCGATCGGATTGTACTGTTGCCTGCTGGAAAATGGACTTTCGTGGAGCTTAAAGCGCCAGGAGAGAAAGCACGAAAGCTGCAGATAGCCAGGCACTTGCTGTTGCGTAAGCTTGGTTACTCCGTTTATGTTTTGGATGCAGTAAAACAGATTGAGGTGATGTTAGATGCGATTCAAGCCTCATGATTATCAGCGGTACGCGATTCGTTATATCGAAACGCATCCCATTGCGGCCATTCTTCTGGACATGGGCTTGGGCAAGACGGTCATCACGCTTACGGCCATCCAGCATTTACTATATGACAGATTCGAGATTCATAAGGTGTTAGTGATTGCACCATTGCGAGTAGCAAAATACAATTGGCCAGAGGAACTAAAGAAGTGGGAGCATCTTCGTGATTTACGCTACAGTGTTGTTGTTGGCAATCGGGAAGAACGTATAGCAGCGCTTCGGATGCAAGCGGATCTCTATATTGTGAACCGTGAGAATGTGCAATGGCTGGTAGAAGAAAGCAGTTATCCCTTTGATTTCGATATGCTCGTCGTTGATGAACTGAGTTCCTTTAAAAGCTATCAGGCCAAACGCTTTCGGGCATTGATGAAGGTTCGGCCCAAGGTGAAGCGAATCGTTGGTCTTACCGGAACACCCAGTAGCAATGGATTGATGGATTTGTTTGCAGAATTTCGTCTACTGGATATGGGGCAGCGTTTAGGTCGGTACATTACGCGCTATCGTGAGCAATACTTTGAGTCCGATAAACGTAATGCACAAATGGTGTTTTCCTATAAGCCACTGCCTGGGGCAGAGGAAGCGATTTATCAGAAGCTTTTGGATATCACGATTTCCATGCGGGCCACCGATCATTTGCAAATGCCAGAGCTGTTGTCCAATACCTATCTGGTAACGTTGTCTGAAGCGGAAGAGAAAAAGTACAAGGCACTTAAGAAAGAAATGGTGCTGGAGATGGAAGGCGAAGAAATCACCGTAGCCAATGCAGCGGCACTCTCGAATAAACTGCTGCAGTTAGCCAATGGTGCTATTTATACGGACGAGAAAGAGAAGCGAAGACTCCATGAAAGAAAGCTTGATGCTTTAGAGGATTTACTTGAGGCGGCGAATGGTCAGCCAATGCTTGTGGCGTATTGGTTCAAGCATGATTTAGAGCGTATCAGTGAACGGCTGACAAAGCTTAAAGTGAAGTATGGGACTTTAGACCAGGAGAAGAACATCCAGCAATGGAATGTAGGCAAGCTCAGTGTAGGCCTCATTCATCCTGCGAGCGCTGGCCATGGCTTGAACCTTCAAGCGGGTGGTTCAATGTTGGTATGGTTCGGTTTGACCTGGTCCTTGGAGCTTTACCAGCAAACCAATGCCCGGCTCTGGCGACAAGGACAACGGGCGAAAACGGTTGTCTTGCAGCATATTGTCACCAAAGGAACGATTGATGAGCGTGTGCTAAAGGCGTTAGAAAATAAAAATGCCGTTCAGCAGGGGATGCTGGCAGCAGTGAAAGCAGAGGTTGGTCTTGATGGATGAGGCTTATGAGAATTTGGCGAATGCGATTATATTATTAGCCGTGAAGGATTATCGCCAAGCGATGAGAAGCAGGAATCCAGTTATGCAGACAAGGTTAGAAAAATTCTTTCGTTCCACTTGGTTCGGAGTATTGACCAAAATGGATCCTGAGTTTTTGATTACTAGGCTGAAGGAGGAGAACGTAGGATGACGAAAAAAGAATATCTGGGGCAGGCTTATCGAATTGACCAGCGCATCAATAGTAAAATCGAGCAGATTGCATCGCTTCGGATCCTGGCAGCCAAAGCCACATCCACTCTGGGCAGTGAGCCAGTGAGCGGGACCAGGAACGTGCATCGCATGGAAGATGTGATCTGCAGGATTGCTGACCTCGAGACGGAGATCAACCAGGACATCGATGCATTGGTGGACTTCAAGCAGGAGATGATGGGTGTCATCAAAGCCGTCAGCAATTTAGAGTACCAGACCTTGCTGGAGCTGCGGTTCCTCTGCTTCAAGACCTGGGAGCAGATTGCGGTGGCGATGGACTACAGCATCCAGCATATCTATCGTCTGCGGGATAAAGCCGTCAAAGAAATTACGCTGCCAGCAAAAGATGATAGGAAATGTTAGTAGATGTTCATGGCGAAATCTGATAAGATTAAACTAGCGAAAAAAGAATGAACGATGAAGCCTTCGGGGAACAATCCCTCGAGGGCTTTTTGTTTGCCTGAAAAGAGGTGAGAGGGATGCCGAGAAAACCGAAGAAGCCCTGCCGCTACCCAGGCTGTCCGAAACTGACGGATGCAAGGTACTGCCCGGAACATGAGCGGCTGGCAAGCCAGCAGTACGAGAAATACGACCGGGATCCGGCAGCCAAGCGGAGATACGGCAGAGCATGGCGAAAGATACGTGCAAGATTTCTCACGGGGCATCCGCTCTGCATGATGTGCCAGCAGGAAGGCAGGCTGACCAAGGCAACGGAAGTGCATCATATCCTGCCGCTTTCGCGCGGCGGGACGCATGAAGAAAGAAACCTCATGGCACTCTGTAAGTCGTGCCACTCCCGCATCACGGTGGAGATGGGAGATCGGTGGCATCGCTGAGGGGAAAAAGCAGGTGCAATCTATCGTTGAAAGATAGATGTCTTTTGCACCTATCGTTGATAGTTCGAAAAACGGAGAAAAACGGAGGTAGGGGGAGTAAAATCTCCACAACCGTGGGTCAGTCGACCGGACATGGGGTCACACGCGAAAAAATTGAAATTCAAAGGGGGTATTAACCCCGGGGAGGTGATGACAGTGGCGAAAGATGGAACGCGGCGCGGCGGCAAGCGCATCGGGGCAGGCAGAAAGCCGAAAGCCCTGAACGATAAAGTAAACGCTGGCGCGGAGGCCAACGTCATCAGCTTTCCTGGCGCGGACGAGATGGTCGGCGTGGAGATGCCACCGGTCAAGGAGTACCTAAAAGCGGAGCAAAGAAACGGCAGCAGCCTGCAGGCCGAGGCCGTGTTCAAGGAAACCTGGGACTGGCTGGTGAAACGGAACTGCGCGTCAATCATCAATCCGCAGTTGGTCAGTCAGTATGCGATGAGCGCGGCTCGCTGGATCCAGTGCGAGGATGCCATTTCCAAGATGGGCCTTCTCGCCAAGCATCCAACCACCGGTGCGCCGATTGCCAGCCCGTTCGTGAGTATGAGTCAGAACTACATGCGGCAGGTCAATCAGCTGTGGTATCAGATATTCCAGGTTGTGAAGGAAAACAGCCTGTCGGCGTTTGAAGGCGCGAATCCACATGACGATATGATGGAACGGCTGCTGCGGTCGAAAAAATAAGAGGGGAAGGAAGTGTGCTGCTTGGGAAAGTGTACAACGAAGATGGAGATGGTGCCGCTGGAAAAGCTGGTGCCGTATGTGAATAACGCCCGGACGCACAGCCCGGAGCAGGTGAACAAGCTGAGGTCGAGCCTCAGGGAGTTCGGCTTTGTGAATCCGGTCATCATTGATAAGGATTACAGTATCATTGCCGGACATGGCCGGGTGATGGCAGCCCGGGAAGAAAATATGGATGCGGTGCCCTGTGTGTTGGTGGATTATTTGACGGATGCCCAGAAAAAAGCCTATATTCTGGCAGACAATCGTCTGGCGATGGACGCGGGCTGGGATGAGGAACTGCTCCGTATGGAGATCGAAGCCCTGCAGGGAGAAGATTTCGATATATCCCTTACCGGCTTTGATGAAAAGGAACTGTCGGATTTATTCGGGACTGATGACGGCGCTGGGCGGGAGGATGGATTCGATGTAGAAGAGGAACTGCAAAAGCCATGCTTCTCGAAGTCCGGAGACCTCTGGCATCTGGGCCGGCATACAGTGATCTGCGGCGATTCCACTTTGACGGAAACCTATCAACGGCTGTTGGCAGGGGCGCAGGTAAATCTGGTCTGCACCGACCCACCGTATCTCGTAAACCTCGAGAGCACATCCGGGAAAATCAAGAACGATGATCTCAGTGATGAGGAAGGCTATACATTCCTTAAAGGGGCATTCTCGTGCATGCATGACAGCATGGCGAAGGATGCCTCTATTTATGTGTTTTACGCGACCAGCAAGGCCCGCGTATTCCATGACGCTTATGAGGATGCGGGCTTCAAGGTCGGCGCCGGTCTGGTCTGGAAGAAGAACCGACTGGTGCTCACCCGGACAGACTGGAAATACATCCATGAGCCAATCATCTGGGGCTGGCGCAAGGACGGCAAGCATAAGTGGTATGGAGATCAGAAGCAGATCACTGTATTCGAGTTTGACCGCATCAAAGATTCAAAAAAGGATGGTTGCGGGCATCCTTCCAGCAAGCCAGTGCCGCTGCTGGCCTATCTTATTAAGCAGTGTACGCAGACCAACGGCCTGGTGCTGGATGGTTTCTTGGGATCGGCATCGACCTTGGTTGCTTGTGAGCAGCTGGGCCGGATTTGTTATGGCATCGAGCTGGAGCCGAAATTCATCGATGTAGCGGTGAAACGCTATATCGAACTGAAGGGGGCTGCCAGTGATGTATATGTAGAACGTGACGGCGGGAAAATCGCCTATGACGATGTGCCGAAACCAGAGGAGGACTGAAAGATGCATGTATTTATCAATCCCGGCCATGACCTGGAACGGGACAGCGGGGCGGTGAATCCAACCTCGGGCTTGCGCGAGTGTGATGTAGCCGCAGACATCGGCGGCCTGGTCAAGGGCTACCTTGAAGCGGCGGGCTGCGAGGTGCGGATGCTGCAGAGCGACAACCTTGCCGGAGAGACACCGGACCTGCCCTGCGTAGTGGATACAGCCAATGGCTGGCCCGCCGATGTTTTCGTTTCGCTGCATTGCAATGCAGCGAATGGCTATGCCCGGGGAACCGAAACGCTGGTCTATGCAAATGACGGTGAATCTGCGCGGCTTGCGGCCTGCATCCAGTCGCAGATTGTGGACAGCCTTGGCACCATCGACCGTGGCATCAAGGAACGTCCCATGCTGATTGTGCTCAACAGCACGGCTATGCCAGCAGTCTTGGTGGAGATGGCTTTTGTGGATAACAATGAGGATGCACAGATTTTGACGGAACGAGCGGATGAAATGGCTCGGGCCATCGCCCGCGGCATCACGGATTTTGAAGGGAGAAATGCATGATGGATATTGAGAAAATCAAGAACGAACTGAAGGACCATGTCGTAGATGCGGTAAGAGAGGACGCGAAGAACGCCACTCTGGTGTGGCTCAAGGACAAGGTCCTGCCTGCAGCCAAGGAAGTCGCGGAAACCTACACGGCGGCACTGCGTGAATCGGCTGGCAATGAAACGGGCTGGAACAAGTTCCGTGACACCGTGTTCCTGCCGACGCTGCTCGACGGGGCTTTCTGGCTGTTTGACAAGGCGCTTGCCAAGATGCTTATGCAAGCGGAGGGATGAGTTATGAGCCGGATTGCTGTAATAGATGCCGATCTGATTGGTCGAAAAAAGCATCGTTTCCCTAATCTGGCCTGTATGAAGCTGTCAGGTTATCATAAGCTGCGGGGAGATACGGTTGTTCTCAAAACGGATTATGATGACCTGGAGACTTTCGATCAGGTGTATTTGGTGAAGGTTTTCACCGATACGCCTGTCCCGAAGGCTCTGTTGCATTTGGATAATGTGCAATGTGGAGGAACAGGCTTTTACTACGATAAAGCTCCGCCTTTGCCTGCTGCAATAGAGCATCATCGGCCAGATTATCACTTATATGATTCTTGGGTTGCTGATTCGTTTAGATCTGGCGGCAAAGAAAAAGATTATACCTATTATCGCGACTATTCGATTGGCTTTTTGACACGGGGCTGTTTTCGGAAATGCAGTTTTTGTGTCAATCAGAACTATGATCGTGTGGAAAGGCACAGTCCTTTGATTGAGTTTTTGGATGTTGCTCGGAAGAAAATCTGTTTGCTCGATGATAACTTCTTTGGTCAGCCGGATTGGAAGGAAATGCTCATTGAGTTACGACAAACAAAAAAGCCCTTTCAATTTAAGCAAGGGTTGGATGAGCGCTTGTTGGATGAAGATAAATGTGAACTGTTATTTTCCAGCAAGTATGAAGGTGACTATATCTTCGCCTTTGATCATTGGGCTGATCACGAGCTTATCGAGCAGAAAATACAGTTAGCACATCATTACACTAAAGCGGTTTTGAAGTTTTATTGCTTTTGCGGCTTTGATCGCAAGGAAAAATGGGATACGAACTTCTGGGTGAAGGACATTTTTGAGCTGTTCTATCGAATCAAGCTGTTGATGCGAAATCAATGTTTGCCCTATATCATGCGTTTTGAAAAATATAAAGAGAGCCCCTTTCGAGGAGTGTACATATCTATCGCCCGTTGGTGTAATCAGCCCAGCTTTTTTAAGAAGAAAAGCTTGCGAGAGTTTGCCCAACTCAACGGAGAAAAAAGTGCCTGTTATCGGTATTTGCAGCAATTTGAGCTGCAATATCCGACAGCAGGCTATTTTTATGACTTAAAATATGAGAATCCGTTGGGATAAATCTACAGAAAATCCTTGCTATATATAGCGTTCAGAGTGATATATGAACATGGGCAAAAGAAAACATGAAAGGGGATTTTACCATGAAGATTATGTATCACGCAGAGGGAACGAACCGCAAGGCACTGGCGGATGCCATCAGCCGGATTACCGGAGTCAGAAAAGTGTACAAGGGGATTCCAAGCTACGCCTACGAAATCGACTGCTTCACCGTCAACCGCGAGGGCAATCTCAGCTTCGATGACCGGACAGACAGCGAGGCGGTCGAGAACCTTATCAAAAAGCTGGACGAGATGGGCTTTCATGCCGAACCCGCCGAGGAGCCGCAGGTGATGGAAGAAGCTCAGCCGGTTGCCGCAGAACCCAACCAGCCGGCAGCCGAAGGCATCACGGTTTCCCTGCCGAGGGAGGGATTCACGGAAAACGCGCTCGAGAACCTCCAGAAGCTGGTGGCATCCAAGGCCAGCCTGATTCAGAAGGTTTTCAACCGGAGCAACCTGCCCATCGCCATTCAGGAAACGCGGATTGCCTTCCCCTGGATGAACGGCGGGGAGGACGCGGACACATTACAGGCGCGGACGGCCTTCATCGCGGCGCTGGGCAAAGCGGCGAAAGCGCAGAAGCGTGTCACTGCCAAAGAGAAGCCGGTGGAGAACGAGAAATACACCTTCCGGTGTTTTCTCCTGCGGCTCGGCTTCATCGGCAAGGACTACGCGAAAGATCGGAAAATCCTGCTGGCGAACCTTAGCGGCTCGGCGGCGTTCAAGGGAGGTGCGAAACATGCGGTTTCCGAATAAGGAGCAGATTGAACTGCTCCGCAAGAAATATCCGACGGGGACCCGGGTGGAACTCCTGCAGATGGAGGATATGCAGGCACCGCCGAGGGGCACCAAAGGAACCGTGTATGGGGTCGACGATACCGGCTCCCTGCTGGTCCATTGGGATAACGGCTCGGGACTCAACGTCATTTATGGTGTGGACAGCTGCCGCGTTGTTCAAAAATGAGGAGGACTACGGATGGACGAGAAGATAAAGGAACAGATCCTGCGGATTCGCGAGACGGGCATCACCAATATGTTCGACCTCCAGCGGGTCAAATGCCTGGCCTGCGAACTGGATTATGACGAACTGGTCGCGTTCATTGAGCGCGAACCCGCGCAGTACGTGCATTTCATCCTTACCGGAAAGTAAAAAATCTTGTGTATATCTGCCGCAAATCGCTTGCTATATATGTGCTTTAGAGTGATATATGTACATACCAAAAGGACAAACACAGCAAGCGAAAGCGAGGATGAAGGAAATGAAAGAAGCAACGGCAAGGCAGATTGAGAGCATGAAGGCACAGACGATTGGGGTAGAGGTCGAGATGTACGGCATTAGCCGCAGAGCAGCCGCCAGCACGGCAGCCGAGTACTTCGGCACCAGCCGCTTCGAGGACACGGACCCGCGCAACGGATACCGCGCATGGAGCGCATGGGACGCACAGGGGCGCGAATGGAAATTCCAGCGCGACGTCAGCATCGATGCCGCGAACGAAAGCCAGCAGTGCGAACTGGTAACGCCCATCCTGCATTACGAGGACATCGAACTTCTGCAGGGGCTGCTGCGGAGCCTGCGCCATGCGGGGGCAAAAAGCAACCCCGGCCACATGTGCGGGGTGCACATCCACATCGGTGCGGCGGGGCATACAGCCAAGACCCTCCGCAACCTTGCAAACCTCATGGCTGGCCATGAAAGCCTGCTGATTGCCGCGATGCGCCTTGACCATGGCCGCATCAGCCGCTACTGCCGCACGGTCGACCAGCGTTTCCTTGAAGCCCTCAACAAGAAGAAGCCCGCCGAGATGAACCAGCTTGCCGACCTTTGGTATGGGATGCAGGGCTTTGCCAGCCAGCGCCATGCACACTACAACGGAAGCCGCTACCACATGCTGAACCTCCACGCCACCTTTACGAAAGGAACGGTCGAATTCCGGTGCTTCCAGTTTGCGAACCCCAGCGAGGAGCGCAAAGGCGGCATCCACGCAGGAGAAATCAAAAGCTACATCCAGCTTTGCCTTGCACTGAGCCAGCAGGCCAAAGACCTCAAGAGCGCCAGCCCTAAAGAGCCGCAGCGCGAGAATCCCAAATTCGCGATGCGCACATGGCTCCTTCGGATGGGATTCATTGGCGAAGAATTCACGACCGCGAGGGACATTCTCACCAAGAACCTCGAGGGCGATGCCGCTTTCCGCTTCGGCAGGAGCATCCCTACGGCCTGAAAACAGGCCAGGCCCAAGGCCCGCTTCGGCGGGCTTAAGGCAGTAGAAGGGATGTTCCTTCGGAAGCAGAAAGCGAGGGCGAAAACAATGAAGAAGAAAATCTACGCGGCCTACGGCAGCAACATGGACTTGGCGCAGATGGCGCATCGCTGCCCAAAGGCAGAGCTTATGGGCAGAGGGACAATGAAGGATTGGCGGCTGCTGTTCAAAGGCTCACAGACTGGTTCTTATGCGACCATCGAGCGCAAGGAGGGATACACGGTTCCGGTGCTGCTCTGGCAAATCTCAAAGGCCGATGAGGGCAGGCTGGATATCTATGAGGGCTTTCCTGATTTTTATTACAAACAGACGGTCGAAGTCGAAACCGAGCACGACCAGGAAAAGGGCATGGCCTACATCATGCACGAGGAACGGCATCTTGGCACCCCAACGGACAGATACTATGATGTGCTGGAACGGGCCTATAAGGCGTTTGGTTTTGACCTGCAAATCCTGCGGGATGCCTATGCAATCAGCCGGGATGGCAACACATTGAGTACGCGGGCATAACGGTTAAAGAAACATTTTTTTCGAAGGAGCCGATTGGCTCCTTTTTTGATACACATGGGGGATTTAGGCATGGAACTACTAACGAAGAAAGGTGAAAAATTTTATATTGATGAGGTAGATTATGCGTTGGTATGCCAATATGTCTGGTATCTTTCCGCACGTGGTTATATAACGACTACACTTCAAAGAAATGGACGAAAAAATCCTTGTCAATTAAATTTGCATCGATTATTAATTCCAACAGATGGCAGCGTGGATATCGATCATATTAATGGCAATAAACTGGACAATAGGCGGTCGAATCTTCGTGTTTGTACACATTGGGAAAATAGCTGCAATCAAAGAAAACGATGCACGAATACGACTGGTTTTACAGGTGTATCTTACTTGAAATGTGCAAAAAAATATGAGGCATATATCTGGAGCCATTGCAAGAAGATTCATCTGGGGCTGTTTGATAATCCAATTCAAGCCGCTAAGGTACGGGATCAAGCGGCTTTGAAATATCATGGAGAATTTGCTCATTTGAACTTTGGGGGATATTGCTATGCCAATGCGTAAGTTGGAAAATTATAAACCGACTCGTTTTATGGCAAAGACATCGCATTATGATAAAGCAGCGGCTGATTATGCGGTGGGATTCATAGAATGTCTTTGCCACACCAAGGGGAAATGGGCAGGAAAAGCTTTTGAGTTGATTGACTGGCAAGAGCGCATTGTGCGAGACCTATTTGGTGTATTAAAAGAAAATGGGTATCGGCAGTTCAATTCTGCTTATATAGAGCTGGGAAAGAAAAATGGAAAGTCTGAACTTGCAGCGGCGGTAGCACTTCTGCTTTGTTGCGGGGATGGAGAACAGCGGGCTGAAATATATGGATGTGCCGCTGATCGCCAACAAGCCAGTATAGTTTTTGATGTAGCAGCAGATATGGTGCGGATGTGTCCAGCACTGAGCAAGCGAGTGAAAATACTTGCATCACAAAAAAGGTTGATTTATATCCCTACCAACAGTTTTTATCAGGTACTGTCCTCGGAAGCATATTCCAAACATGGTTTTAATATCCATGGAGTTGTAATTGACGAAATTCATGCTTTGCCCGATCGAAAGCTTTATGATGTTATGGTTCGTGGATCTGGTGATGCAAGAATGCAACCGTTATTTTTCCAGATTACGACGGCGGGAACAGACACACATTCGATTTGTTATGAGGTCCATTCTAAGGCAAAGGACATATTGGAAGGTAAAAAGTTTGACGCTACTTTCTATCCAGTTATTTATGGAGCAGATGCAGATGACGATTGGACAGATCCAGAAGTATGGAAAAAAGCAAATCCATCCCTAGGGATAACCATTGGAATCGATAAAGTAGAAAATGCCTGTGAATCAGCAAGACAGAATCCTGCAGAAGAAAATGCTTTTAGGCAATTAAGATTATCTCAATGGGTCAAGCAGGCTATCCGCTGGATGCCAATGGAGAAATGGGATGCCTGCAAATTCCCAGTCATCCCCGAGACACTCAAAGGCCGTGTATGCTATGGCGGACTGGATTTATCCTCTACCACTGATATCACGGCCCTTGTGTTGGTATTTCCACCGGAAGACGGAGAAAATGGGAAATATGAAGTACTGCCATATTTCTGGATTCCCGAGGACAACATTGACCTGCGTGTCCGGCGTGATCACGTTCCCTATGATGTGTGGCATCAGCTGGGTTTCCTAGAAACGACCGAGGGCAATGTCGTGCATTATGGATACATCGAGAAGTTCATTGAAAAGTTGGGTGAGACCTACCATATTCGGGAGATTGCCTTTGACCGTTGGGGCGCTGTGCAGATGGTGCAGAATCTTGAGGGGATGGGCTTTACCGTGGTGCCTTTCGGCCAGGGCTTCAAGGATATGAACCCGCCGACTAAGGAACTGATGAAGCTTACCCTGGAAAAGCGCATGGCGCACGGCGGACACCCCGTCCTGCGCTGGATGATGGATAACATTTTCATCAAATCCGACCCGGCCGGCAACATCAAGCCGGACAAAGAAAAATCCACAGAGAAGATTGACGGTGTCGTAGCCACGATAATGGCACTCGACCGAGCAATTCGCTGTGGAAATGAGAATGGGGAAAGTGTTTATGATGGACGCGGAATTTTGTTGATATAAAAAGCAGGAAATAATAATGATATGTTGAATAACGAATTATATAAAGGATATTAAGGAAAATCTATAGGGGGATTTATGGTGTTGTAGTCACGATAATGGCATTGGACCGGGCATTTCGCTGTGGAAATGAGAATGAAAAGTGTGTATGATGGACGCAGATTTTTGGCGATATAAAATATTGCGATATCGGAAGGAAACTATAATTATTTGCTGAATAAGGATATAACGGATTATTGGTAGGTGAAACTTAATGTATTGTCGATATTGTGGAAATGAAATCCGGGATGGCGAGAAAACATGTTCTCAATGTGGCAGAGATGTTAATTTACCACAGTCTGGGAACAGTGAAAAACAATATTATGTTTCTGGGAAAAATAGACTTGTAGCTATTGTATTGACAATGTTTGGGTTCGTTGGAATTGGTGGCTTACAACGATTTTATGTTGCACGGTATGCGACTGGGATAATTTATATTATCACATGTGGATTTTTCTTTTTAGGTACAATATGGGATTTGTATAAACTTATAAATGAAACCTTTAAAGATGGAGATGGATATCCTTTATGGGCAGATTCTTCATTAAAGAGTAATTATCATAAAAGAGCAGTAACTTGTGAATCTATTAAAAAATTGTTATATGCGGCTTTATCATAATTCCGATACTATTCGGATTTATATCTCAGGAGCTTGGACATCAGCAAACACCAAAGGAAAACAAGAAAATTGCTGAAGATCAGATATATCAAGAAGCGGTTGGATTAGCAAAAAATTCTCAATGGAAAGATTGTTACCTTAAACTATCTTCGGTTCATGGAAATGTTGATGCTAGGGCATTATGTAAATATGCAGAAGCACAAGATTTTTATAATAAAGGTGATATTTATGCGGCAATTGATCAACTAGTATGGATTCCGAATAAATATAATGGTGAATTCAAAGATGACATCGACCAATTAAGAAAAAAATGCAATGAAGAAAAGCAAAAGAGGGCAAAAGAAGAAGAGGCTAGGCTGGCGAAAAGCGCGGCTGAACGTGCTAATGATTTGTATATAGGAGATTCAGAGGGGAAAATTACGAAAATCTATGGAAAACCTGATAAAGTAAATCGTACTGTAGTTGGTAATCATGTGTCTAAACAATATGTGTATTGGGATAAAGATTTATTTATTTATACAACTGATGGTGAAGTGACTGGTTTTCAAGATTAGTTAAATTTAGTAAGAAACACGTCTATCATGAGGTAGGCGCTTTTCTTATGACCATTTTTAGGAGGTAGACATGAATCTTTTTACAAAACTATTTCGTTCCAGAGACAAGCCGAAGAATTATCTGAGCGGGCGCTTGTCCTTTTTGTTTGGGCAGACGTCAGCAGGCCGGGCGGTCAACGAGCAGACCGCTATGCAGGTGACTGCCGTGTATGCCTGCGTCCGCATCCTGGCAGAAGCCATTGCGGGTCTGCCGCTCTGCGTGTATCGCTATGCGGAAAACGGCAGCAAGGAAAAGGTGCTGGATCATCCTCTGTATGCGCTGCTGCATGATGAGCCGAATCCGGAGATGACCTCGTTCATCTTCCGTGAGACCATGATGAGTCACTTGCTCCTATGGGGCAATGCCTATGCGCAGATTATCCGGGATGGCCGGGGACAGGTGCTGGGACTGTACCCGCTGCTCCCCAGCAAGATGGATGTAAGTCGGGCCGACAATGGGGAACTCGTTTACACGTACAGTCGCAGCATCGATGATTACGGCAGCAAGAAACGCACCGAGCAGATTCAGCTTCGGCGCGAGGAGGTGCTGCATATTCCAGGTCTTTCCTTTGATGGCCTTATCGGCTACAGTCCCATTGCTATGGCCAAGAATGCTATCGGCATGGCCTTGGCCACCGAGGACTACGGCGCGACCTTCTTTGCCAATGGAGCGACACCAGGTGGTGTGCTGGAGCATCCCGGCGTGGTCAAAGATCCGGCGCATCTGCGAGAAAGCTGGCATGCGCAGTTTTCTGGGAAGAACAGCCATAATGTGGCCGTGCTGGAGGAAGGCATGACCTTCCATCAGATGTCCATCCCGCCGGAAGAAGCGCAGTTCCTGGAAACACGGAAGTTTCAGATTGATGAGATTGCCCGTATCTTCCGGGTGCCGCCGCACATGGTTGGTGATTTGGAGAAGTCCAGTTTCTCGAATATTGAGCAGCAATCCCTGGAGTTCGTGAAATACACGCTGGATCCCTGGGTGATTCGCTGGGAGCAGGCTATGCATCAGGCACTTTTGCTGCCGGATGAAAAGCCTGCTCTTTTCTTTAAGTTCAATGTGGACGGTTTGCTGCGCGGTGATTACCAGAGCCGGATGAATGGCTATGCGGTCGGACGGCAGAATGGCTGGCTCTCCGCGAACGATATACGGGAACTGGAGAATATGAACCGCATCGCAGCGGAGGAAGGCGGTGATCTCTATCTGATCAATGGCAACATGACCAAACTCAAGGATGCTGGTGTATTTGCCAATAAACAGCAGGGAGGAAAAACGGATGAAGCGTAAATTTTGGAATTGGGTGCGCGATGCCGACAGCGGGGAGCGCACCTTGGTATTGAATGGGGAAATCTCGGATGAGACCTGGTATGGCGATGAAGTCACACCAGGTCTTTTTCGTGAGGAACTGTCGGCCTGTGAGGGAGATATCACGGTCTGGATCAACTCGCCCGGCGGAGATGTGTTTGCGGCGGCGCAAATTTACAACATGCTGATGGACTATAAGGGAAATGTCAGGGTCCGGATTGACGGACTGGCCGCATCGGCAGCGTCCGTTATCGCCATGGCAGGCAGCACCGTTGAGATGTCTCCGGTGGCCATGATGATGATCCACAACCCGGCGACCATTTCCATTGGGGATGAGCGGGAGATGCAGAAGGCCATAGAGATGCTGAGCGAGGTCAAGGAAAGCATCATCAATGCCTATGAAATCAAGACGGGGCTGGGACGCGGCAAGATCGCAAATCTCATGGATGCAGAGTCCTGGATGAATGCCAAGAAAGCCGTGGAACTGGGCTTTGCCGACAGCATTCTCTTTGATGGAAACACTGCCGATGGACAGGCGGATGAAATCGAAGCCATGATGTTTTCCCGGGCAGCAGTCACCAACTCGCTGCTCGACAAGTTCAAAAAGCCAGAACTGGATAATCGAGTCGATGCAAAAGCATTGAAACAGAGACTGGATTTACTTCCACATTAAAAAACAGAAGGACCATCAAGTGCACATGGTGAGGGATATAACTCATCCATGCCTACTGCTCATACGCCTACATTCGCCCGTCGTATGAGAGAAGACGGTTCTTCTGTTCTTTTAATATAGCACGAACTGAGAAGAATAACAATTTTTGGAGGGATAGGTATATGAATAAGATTTTAGCGATGCGTGAAAAAAGAGGGCAGCTTTGGGAACAGACGAAAGCATTCCTGGAGGCCCATACGGACCCAGATGGGAAGCTTTCGGCAGAAGATGCGGCTGCCTATGACAGAATGGAGCAGGAGGTTGTCGACCTTGGGAAAGACATTGAACGCCTGGAACGGCAGGCAAACATTGACGCGGAACTCGCGCAGCCGAAGGCGCAGCCCCTTACGAATCAGCCCGGCAAGGCTGGCCTGGAAACTAAGACGGGCCGTGCGTCGGATGAATACCGCAAAGCTATGCTGCAGGCTCTCCGCACGAATTTCCGTCAGGTCAGCAATGTCCTGCAGGAAGGGGTAGACACCAATGGCGGCTATCTGGTGCCGGAGGAATATGACCGCAGGCTCATCGATGTGCTGAATGAGGAGAACATCATGCGCGGCCTGGCTACGACCATCACGACCAGCGGGGAGCACAAGATCAACCTCGCGGCCACCAAGCCCGCCGCATCCTGGATTGAGGAAGGCGGGGCGCTTACCTTCGGTGACGCGACCTTCGACCAGATCCTCATGGATGCGTATAAGCTGCATGTGGCCATCAAGATCACGGAGGAGCTTCTCTACGATAACGCCTTTGGCCTGGAAAGCTATATCATCGACCAGTTCGGCAAGGCCATCGGCAACGCCGAGGAGGACGCCTTCCTCAATGGCGATGGCAAGCATAAGCCGACCGGACTCTTCACGAGCGCGAAGGTAGGCGTGACCACTTCGACCGCGAACATTTCCGCTGACGATATGATCAACCTGGTCTATTCGCTCAAGCGCCCGTACCGCAAGAACGCCTCGTTCATCACGAATGACCAGACGCTTTCGGCACTTCGCAAGCTGAAGGACAATAACAATGCCTATATCTGGCAGCCGTCCTACCAGGCGGGGGAACCGGACCGTCTGCTGGGCTACACGCTCCATACCTCGGCCTATGTGCCGACCATTGCCGCGGGCAAGCCGGTCATCGCTTTTGGTGACTACAGTTACTACAACATTGGGGACCGTGGTACCCGGTCGCTGCAGGAGCTCAAGGAACTCTTCGCGGGCGGTGTTGTTATCGGTGCTTTATTGTTTGGACTTGGCTGGGGATTACTTGGCTATTGCCCAGGGACTTCACTTGGAGCGGTAGGTGAGGGGCATTTTGATGCATTATGGGGGATTATAGGAATGTTATTTGGTGCGGGTATTTATGCTGAAGTCTTTCCTTATCTAAAAACGACTGTTTTAACATGGGGAGATTACGGGAAAATTACTGTGCCGCAAGTTCTTGGTATAAACCATTGGGGGGTAATTGTTCCGGTTGTGATAATTATATTATTTTTTTTCCGATGGTTGGAGAGAAAAGGACTATAAAAATAAATTTATCATAAAATGTTATAAATCTTCTTGACCACTACAACTACTACAGTTCAAGAAACTATCATCAAGTGCTACTATTAGGTAGAGGTAATAGAGTATGAATATTATACATCAAATCAGATATTGTAGTCGGTTTACGCTAACAGAGCACCAGTTGGCTGAGTATGTTTTACATCATCGAGAAACAGTAGCTCATATGAGCATGAAGGCATTAATGGATGCAACATTTGTCTCAAAATCTATGATTCATCGATTCTGTAAAAAACTAGGACTCAACGGTTTTAATGAGTTGCGAATACAGCTGATGGAATGCAAGGAGACTACGGACTCTATAGGTATTGATATCAATTATCCATTTTCAGGAGAAGATAGTCAACGAGTTATTGCTGAGAAATTAATGTTGCTCTATGAGAAAACCATTCGAGATACTCATAACTTCCTAAATTTAGATAGTCTTTTAGATATTGTAATGGTATTAGAAAAGGCATTATGCATTGATATATATACGCATGCTCATAATTTTAATGCAGCGGAAAATTTTCAGGATAAGATGTTGTCGATAGGAAGGCAAGTTACTTGTCAAGATGATGATTATAAGCAGCGTCGCCAGGCTTTAATGGGGGATAGAAACCATGTCGCAGTTATCTTGTCTTACTCTGGACGTGCAACTTTTATTAAGCGGCTTATTCCTATCGTAAAAAAACAGCATACTCCCATTTTATGGATAGGGCGTATGGGGAATGAAGAAATGGCAGAACAGTCAGATTATCAATTGTATCTAAGTGACTCAAACTTCGCAGTTGTGAAACGGTCCATTAATTCTTAAATCAACTTTTTCAAAATAAAATAGCATAAGTCATCTCCGCTTTGTATAATGAAAGTGACAAAAATCCATAACACAAACGGAGGGCTTATGCCATGAATATTGTAGCACATCATCATCGTTCCAGTGAACTCCTTTCTTCAAAAATCTCGCATTTTCTTGAAGAATTCCATGTCAGCAAGATTCTCAGATCTTGTAATGCATATAAAGTACGCGGATTTTCAGCAAAAACGGTATTTCAGGTTGCCTGTGAAAATGCATTCAGCAACAAATCGTTTTTTCAGAAGGAGAAAGAGACTTTGCCCTCTCTCCCCTTTGCCAAAGATACGTTTTACCGTTTCATGAACTCCTGCAGTGTCAACTGGCGTAAGTTTACGCTTCAGCTGGGCTTTGCTGTTATCCATAAAATTGCTCCGCTTACGGATGAGAGTCGTCGCAATGTGCTCATAATCGATGATTCTCTTTTCAGCAGATCTCGTTCCAAGAAGGTTGAGCTGCTGGCAAAGGTCTATGACCATGTGGAGCACAAATATACCAAAGGTTTCCGCATGCTGACGCTTGGATGGAGTGATGGTAATTCATTCCTTCCGCTCAGTCATTGCCTGCTTTCCTCTGCCAACCGTGAAAACCGTCTGCAGGAAGCGTCCGTTGGCGTTGATGCCAGGAGTAATGGCGGTAAGCAACGTAAGCTGGCACAGACTAAAGCAACCAGCGTACTCCAGACGCTTCTGAAAGAGGCGAAAGCAGTCGAAATTCCAGCTAAGTATGTTCTCTTTGACACCTGGTTCTGTTCGCCGATTTCGCTGATTCAAATCAAGGAAATCGGCTACGACGTTATTGCCATGGTCAAGAAATCGGAGACCATCCATTTCCGTTACAATGGCCGAATGCAAAGCGCGCCAGCTATCTTCCGTGCTGCTACGAAACGTCGTGGGCGTGCCAAGTTCCTGCTTTCTGTAGAAGTTGAAGCAGTAAAAGACTCAATGTCAACACCGGTGAAATTAGTCTTCGTAAGGAACAAGAATAACCGTCAGGAGTATCTCATCCTAGCTTCGACTGATGTCAATCTGTCAGAAGAAGAAATCATTCAGACTTATGGTAAGCGCTGGAATATTGAAGTCTTTTTCAAGATGTGCAAATCGTTCCTGAAGCTGGGGAAAGAAAACCGGACAATGTCTTATGATGCCATGACGGCTCATGTCTCCATTGTCTTTGCTCGTTACACGATGTTGTCGCTGGAGCAGCGCCGAAATGCAGATAAACGCAGCATTGGTGATCTGTTTTTTGCCTCGTATGATGAGCTGCAAGATTTACGTTATATGGACGCGTTGCTATTGATTTTGAAAAAATTCATTGACAGGATAAAGGAACGAATGCTTTTCATGGAAAAAGAACTGGATGAGATGCTTAATTCTTTCTTAGAAAAACTGCCATTCTTATGGCACAACTGTTTGAAACACTGTGCATGATGTTGGCATTTAAGGAGTCACATTCCCTTGCTATGCATTATTGCAGGCTTGTTTGGGATGTGCGAAGTTTGAGTTATTATATTGAAAATAACCACCCTCCAATTATAAGCAGAGAAATGTGGGAAGAAGCACAACAGCAGATTATTTTGCGGGGAAAAGCTAAAGGGCATAAGTTGGAAAATAAAGACCAATATTCTAATCGCTATCCGCTGACAGGGAAACTCTTGTGCAGTAAGTGTGGTGCAACCTTGCGTCGACGGATTTGGAACAGTAAATATTCTTGTAAAAAAGTTATGTGGCAATGCAGCACATATATTCAAGAAGGAAAAAATTCCTGCTCAGGTACAACAATTGAAGATGATGAGATTGGCAGGATGAATATACAAAAAGAAACTCTTGTTGAGGAGGTTTTTAAAAATGGCAAGAAATATTACCGTTATACCAGCAAAAGCGAACCGGACAAATTTAGCAGAAAACCTAAAGTTACAGAAAAAACGAGTAGCCGCGTATTGCCGGGTATCGACCGATCAGGCCGAGCAGTTATCAAGCTACGAAGCCCAGGTTAATTACTATACTTCTTATATAAACGCTAGCCCGGATTATGAACTGGCCGGCATTTACGCCGATGAAGGGATTAGTGGTACAAGTACTAAAAAGCGTGAACAGTTTAATAAGATGGTTGAGGAATGCAAAAATGGGAATATCGATCTGATCATAACCAAGTCGATATCCAGGTTTGCCAGAAATACATTGGATTGTTTGAAATTTGTACGGTTATTAAAGGAGTTAGGCGTGGAGGTAATGTTTGAGAAGGAGAATATTTGGACGCTAGACAGTAAAGGAGAAGTCCTTTTGTCCATTTTAAGCTCGCTGGCGCAGGACGAGTCACGCGCGATCTCGGAAAATTCGACGTGGGGTATCAGAAGACGATTTGAGCAAGGAAAACTGCATATCAACCACACCAAATTTTTAGGCTACGATAAAGATAAAAACGGAAACCTTGTTATTAATGAAAAGCAGGCTAAAATCGTCAAACGAATATATACGGAATTTCTTGATGGAAAAGGAGCCAACCGGATCGCGAGGAAATTGGAAAAAGAAAATGTTCCTAACTGGAATGGCAAAGCCAAATGGTATGAAGGAAGCATCCGGAAGATGCTTACCAACGAAAAATATAAGGGTGATGCACTCCTCCAGAAAACCTACACCGTTGATTTTTTGAGCAAGAAGCGAGCAGACAACAATGGGCAGGTGCCGCAGTATTATGTGGAAGACAGCCATCCCGCCATTATTGATAAAGAGATGTGGGAAGCGGTCCAGCTTGAAATGGAACGCAGGCGGAATTTCGCCCTGCAGTATGGCATTCAGAAACTTGAGTACGCGACAACGGACAATCCTTTTGCAGGTAGAGTCATCTGTGGTTTTTGCGGTCAGATTTTTGGCAGGAAGGTATGGAATTCTACCGATGACCGGTTCAGGCGGATTATCTGGCGCTGCAACAGGAAATATCCGGCGAAGGGCGAAAAAGGCTGTGAAAGCAGGCATATCGATGACGGAGTTTTATATCAGGCTTTCGTTGATGTATTTAATACGCTAGTCGAAAACAAGGAGCGCTTTATTGAGAAGTGGCGAAAGCGGCTGGAGAGCGAAAATGCGCTGGTGCGGTACAAGGCGAAACAGTTTTTAAAAATCATAACTGAAACAGGGCGAATCAAGGAATTCGATATTGACCTATATTTTGCGTTAACGGAAAAAGTAGTAGTTTATGCTGACAGCAGGTTGACAGTGAGTTGGCTTGATAGTACAGAAGGCGAGTGTTTCATTAAATAGAGACAGAAATAAGCAGGTTGGGGTTGCTGTAAAAGTAATCCTGACCGATTTTTTTGTTTTAGGTATTTCTATAAAAAACCAAAGCAACAAACTGGAAATTCTTTACCCTATAAGCTTCAGTAGATGGGCCTAATTTTGAATTATGCGAGGGACAAATGAAATTTTAAATAAAATGTTTTTTAAAATGATAGAACAGTTGCTTTTTGCAATACTTCGTGTTATATTTTAAGTGAAAGTGAATTTACATTCACTAATAATATTGAGTAAATTATTAGGCGTGCTATCCAAAAATTTCTTGGGGGCGTTGGTATGAATAAGAGAAAGAAAGTATTGATCTTTGTTTTGATCATCGCATTGGCGGCAAGCGGTTATTTCCTTTATTTCAAAAAACAAGTTGACCCGAATCAGGTCAAGGTATCCGGCAATATCGAAACCACTACCGTTGGCGTAGGATTTAAAATTGCCGGGCATGTTGTCCAGCGTCTTGTAGAAGAAGGGGACAGTATCAAGAAAGGGCAACCGATAGCCAAACTGGAAACCGCAGACCTCGAGCTTGAGGTTGCCAACGCCAAAGCACAATTGCTCGCGTCTCAGGCAACTCTTGCCCAACTGACAAACGGTTCTCGCCCTCAAGATGTATCTGCGGCGAGAGCGACACTGCGCAGTGCTGAAGCGGATAAGAATAATGCTGCGGCAGAATATCGGCGTACGCAACAATTGTTTGCCCAAAACGCAATATCAACGCAGGATCGGGACCGAAGTCAAACTGCCTATGCAACGGCGACCGCCCGTGCTGATCAGGCGGCGCAGCAGCTTAGCCTGGTGCTGGAGGGGCCGCGACAGGAAGAAATTGAATTGGCTGCGGCCCGGTTAGAGCAGGCAAAACAGACTCTAAAATTAGCCCAGACACGATTAGCCTACGCACAAGTTGCATCTCCTATCGATGGGGTTGTGTTGTCAAAAAATATAGAGTCTGGCGAATATGTCTCACCGGGAACACCCGTAGTGACTATTGGGGAGCTTGACCAGGTGTGGTTAAAAGCATATATTTCGGAAAGCGATCTTGGCAAGGTGAAGCTGGGACAAAAAGTGGCGGTAACTACAGATACTTATCCAAATAAAATTTACAAAGGCACCATCGGCTATATTGCTTCAGAGGCTGAATTTACGCCCAAGAACATCCAGACGGCGGAAGAGCGGGTAAAATTGGTATATCGCATCAAAATCATGATCGAAAATACCGCTCGCGAATTAAAACCCGGCATGCCTGCTGACGCAGTCATCAAGCTGAGCGGGGAATGAGTTATGGATGTTATTAGAGCCGAAGGGCTGACTCAGAGATTTGGCGACAACACGGCCGTAGATAACCTGACACTTACGGTCAACGAGGGAGAGGTTTTCGGGTTGGTGGGACCGGACGGCGCTGGTAAAACGACTGTGATGCGGCTTCTCGCTGGCCTGATGCTACCAACGGCTGGCGAGGCCTGGGTATATGGCTGCAACACTGTTAAGGATTCGGAGCAGCTGCGAAGTCATATCAGCTATATGCCGCAACGTTTTGGGCTGTATCAGGATCTGACCGTGCAGGAAAATATAGATTTTTATGCCGACCTGTATAATGTGCCGCGGCAAATACGCAAAGAGAAAATCCCCGAACTGCTTGCCTTCAGCAATATGGAGCCGTTTCGCGACCGTCAGGCACGAAAATTATCCGGCGGGATGAAACAGAAATTGGCGCTTGCCTGCGCTTTGGTACATACCCCTAAGGTTTTACTGCTGGATGAACCTACGAATGGAGTCGATCCATTGTCTCGGCGGGACTTTTGGCGAATCCTGTACCGGCTACTCGAAGAAAAGGTCACTATTTTCGTTTCCACGGCTTATCTCGATGAAGCGGAGCGATGCGCGAGAATTGCCCTGCTGCATAAGGGTAAGTTGATCATTTCCGGCACGCCGGATGAAGTTAAGGAACAGATGCGCGGCGTATTGGTTGAAATCCGTTGCGGTGAGCCGAGGCAGGTCCTTGCTTCATTGGTTGCGGGGTTAGCTCCTGTATCGGCAGGGTTGTTCGGCGCAAAAATCCATCTGGTGCTGGAAGGGGAAATGCCACAGGTCCTGCGTATGGTAAACAGCTCGCTAACAGAGATAGGAGTGCAGGCAGAAGTGGAAATTGTTGTGCCATCGCTGGAAGATGTGTTCATTTCCATGATAATGCCTACGGAGGGAAGTGGTTCGGGTGGCTGATGATACGACGGCAGCTGAATATGCGGTTACGGTGGAGAACCTGGAAAAGCGGTATGGAGATTTTCAGGCCGTCAATAAGGTGTCATTTCAAGTTAAGCGGGGCGAAATATTCGGGTTTCTTGGACCAAACGGAGCGGGAAAGTCAACCACTATGAGAATGCTCTGCGGCATTATTGTTCCTACAGCGGGCAAAGCGAACGTCCTAGGTTATGACGTATTCGAAGAAGCTGAAAAAATAAAGGCCCAAATCGGCTACATGTCGCAAAAATTTTCACTCTATGAAGACCTTACAGTCGAAGAGAACATTGATTTTTACAGTGGGATCTATCAAATACCGCAGGCCGAAAAAAACGCCCGTAAAAAATGGGTCATAAAGATGTCAGGGCTTGACGAGCACCGGAACAGCCTTACTTCGGTTCTGGCGGGCGGCTGGCGGCAACGATTGGCCTTGGGATGCGCTTTGCTTCATAAACCTCCTGTGATATTTCTTGATGAACCGACCTCAGGAGTAGACCCCATATCTAGGCGCAACTTCTGGGATCTGATTTATGAACTCGCGGCGGAAGGCGTCACTGTTTTTGTAACAACCCACTATATGGATGAAGCCGAATACTGCGACCGTCTGGCAATGATTTATCGGGGTGAGCTAGTGGCTATCGGCACTCCCGATGAAATGAAAACCCGATATATGAGCGCAGATATATTAAATTTGGAGTGTTCTGATCCTTTTAAGATGCTGCAAGAGGTAAAGAAAATTCCAGAAATAAAGGAAGCGGCCCTCTTTGGACGTGGTCTGCATCTTTCGGTAGAAAACGCACAACAAGCCATTCCTGTTATAGTCACAGCCTTAAAAGAGCAGGAATCTTCTTATACTAGGCTGGATAAAATTAAACCCTCCCTCGAAGACGTGTTTGTTTCGATCATTGAAGCTCGCGATAGTAAAAAGAATCTTCAGGCGGTGACGATATGAATATCCATCGCATAATAGCAATTATCCGGAAGGAATTTATCCACATCATCCGTGACCCGCGCAGTTTGGGAATGGCTATTGCCATGCCCGTTCTGTTGATATTCCTCTTTGGTTCGTCTTTAAGTTTGGATGTGGATAATGTTCCGTTGGTGGTGTGGGACCAAAACGATACAAACGAAAGCCGGGAATTCATTGGACGTTTTACTTCTTCCCGATATTTTGGCCTATCCGGTTACGTTAATTCGTATGCAGAAATTGAACAGGCCGTAGACAAGCGTGAGGCGATTTTGGCCCTGGTCATTCCGGTTGATTTCAGCCGAAAACTGGAAAGCGGCCGCAAAGCTGATGTGCAACTGATTGTCGACGGCAGTGACGCCAATACCGCTACAATTGCCATAGGATATGCCCAAATGGTAACTGACGGCTATACCAGTTCACTGCTGATTGAAGCAGCCCAAAAGAGGGGGGGCAAAACAGCAATTGTCCCTTTGGAGGCGAAACCGCGGGTTTGGTTCAATCAGAATATGCAGGCGAAGAATTACATTATACCGGGTCTTATCGCAGTGATTATGATGGTTATCGCCGCGCTCCTGACGTCTCTCACCATTGCCCGTGAATGGGAGAATGGCACGATGGAACAACTGATCACCACGCCGCTGAAACCTATCGAACTGATCATTGGTAAACTGACGCCCTATTTTCTAATCGGTATGTTTGATGTGCTATTTGCCGTTCTGATGGGGCAATACTTTTTTGAAGTGCCTTTGAGAGGCAATGCAGCGCTTGTTTTTGGGGTTGCTGCAATCTTTCTCCCCGGATCGCTTGCCATGGGCATGCTGATCAGCATATTGACAAGGTCGCAGCTCTTAGCAAGCCAGCTGGCTATGGTGCTGACTTTTCTCCCTTCCTTCCTGTTGTCTGGTTTTATGTACGCCATAGCGAATATGCCAATAGCCATTCAGGGAATAACCTATTTGGTCCCTTCCCGCTATTTCGTCGCTATACTTAAGAACATTTATCTGAAGGGTGCCGGGCTATCGATAATCTTGTCTGAAACGATGATTCTAATGTTTTTTGCCGTGGCTCTTATCCTCATTGCTAATAAAAAACTCAAAAAAAGGTTGGTGTAGATCATGACCTTTGAGCGTCTGCGTCACATGATTCGGAAAGAATTCATCCAGGTATTCCGTAATTCTAAAATGAGGGCGATCGTTTTAGTAATGCCTCTGGTTCAGAGCATGGTCTTCGGTTATGCGGTAACAACTGACGTGAGACAGGTTGAAACGGCGATTTACGACCAGGACCAAACCCCGGAAAGCCGTGACCTGGTCGACCGTTTTGTACATTCTGGTTATTTTTTGGTCAAGACACAAATCCATAGCGACCGTGAGATCGATGAACTGATCGACTACGGAAAAGTTGCAGCCATCATCCGGATTCCTCCCGATTTCAGCGGAAAGATTGCCGCAGGTGCAACCGCTACCGTTCAAATTATCGTTGACGGAACGGATTCCAATACGGCAGGAGTCGTTTTGAATTACGCAGGTAACATCGTGCGCAGTGATGCCCTCGAATTGTTGCGGAAGCGGACTGGCAGTCATGGTGGGGAAGCGGTTGGGGTCAATCTGCAAACCAGGGCCTGGTTCAATGAAAACTTGACCAGCCGCAATTTTTACGTGCCTGGGGTTATCGCGGTTATCGTAATGCTTGTCACGCTTTTATTGACCAGTATGTCGGTAGTCCGGGAAAAAGAAATGGGCACCATGGAACAGATTGTGGTCACGCCGATCACACCTCTGGAGTTTATTCTGGGCAAGACCATGCCGTCGATCATTCTCGGCTTTGTAAATATGATTTTTGTCACGCTGATCAGTGTGTTCTGGTTTGATATACCAGTTCGGGGCAGCATCATCACGCTATTTGTCGCCAACGGATTTTATCTGATGACGACGATTGGCATCGGGCTGATTATTTCCACACTGTCAGAAACGCAGCAACAAGCAATGATGTCTACTTTCTTCTTTTATCTCCCGGCGGTCCTGCTGTCTGGTTTCATGTTTCCCATCGCTAACATGCCGGAGGTGGTGCAAGCCGTCACTTATTTAAACCCATTACGCTATTTCTTGGTGATTATCCGGGGAATCTTCCTGAAAGGGGTGGGAGTGGCGATATTGTGGCCGCAAATCATGGCGCTCTTGATACTGGGCATTTTAGTACTGACACTAGCTGTTAAGAAGTTTCGTAAGAATTTGGCCTAGAAAAATTGAGGAGGGAAATGATATGGCAAAAATCAAAATCGACAGGGATGGTTGCATTAGCTGCGGAGCTTGCTGGGGGGCATGTCCTGAAATTTACGAGCAAAATGCCGAGGATGAGAAAAGTCAAATTGTTGGCAAGTTTCGAGTTGCGGAAAACATCGCTGAAGGAAGTGTGGAAGGGACTTTGGTCGAATGCGCCCAACAAGGAGCAGATGGCTGTCCCGTACAGGTAATTTCACTGGATTAGTTGAGATTGGTCGGAGTAATATTGCTGGATATTCGGGAGGATTGACGTGAGAAGTCGAAAGAGCACTGAAGTCAGAAAAGAGGAAATTGTGCGGGCTGCGCTATTTTAGTCGAGCAAAACGGCTTGGACAAATTGAACATTATTGACATAGCCGTGGAAGTTAAACTTGTGCCGGCCGCGATATATAGGCACTTCAAAGGGAAAGAAGATATTGTCGCTGCCCTTATCGAGTTTACCGATAAATGCCTGCAATGCAATTTAAGCCAGGCAATGGATTATGACGGCACGGCGATTGTTAAATTGAAACTGCTCTTTGAATTGCACGTCAAGCTGCTCAAGGAGGAAGCCGCTATTCCGAGGATACTTTATTTTCTTCTCAGCAGTGAACGTAACCCCGAATTAAAAGTCGGTATGTTGTCTGCGGTTGGCTCCTATGTGCAACAGGTGAAAAAAAATGATACTTCAAGGGCAAAAAAAAGGAGAGATCAATGCGGACGTTGATGTCACGGCAGCTGCGATGCTGTTTCTTGGAATGATTCAACCGTTAGCCATCCTTGGTCAAGTGGACCCTAACGTATTGGATGAGTGCCCAACTAAGTTGTGGCAGTGTTACCAACGTTCCATAGATTTATAATTTTAAGGAGAAATTCCTTGGATAGTGAAGAAAATGAAAGAGTTAAAACCAAATATGACAATATAGCCGGCATTTACGGTGTGGTTGATTTGCTTATTCCCGACGCTTGGCGTCGTAGGGCGACCAGTTTTGCCTATGACCGTGTTTTGGAAGTGGGGGTCGGAACGGGTTTAAATCTTCCCTATTACTCGGATCATTGCCAAGAAATTATTGGAATTGATGTCAGCTCGCGAATGCTTGATAAAGCTCGAGAGAAAGCGGCTCAGTGCAAGACGCCTGTTAAGCTGGAAGTGATGGATGTTCAAGACTTGCGGCTACCTTCCGGCAGTTTCGATTGTTTGGTGGCCACCTTTGTCTTTTGCACTGTACCAGATCCCATCAAGGGGCTAAAAGAATGCTATAGGGTTCTTAGGCCGGGAGGCAGGTTAATCCTGTTGGAACATATGGGCAGTGACAAATCAGTGCTTCGCTGTCTGATGAATTGGTTAAATCCGATTGCAGTTATGCTTTTAGGGGACCACATTAACCGGAATACGGCCGACTTGGTGACCGGGGCAAGGTTTGGAACACAAATTATGGAATACCTCCTCTGGGATATTGTAAGAGTGATTGTAGCAGAACGTACACTTTGATTATGTCAAGGAGCCTAATGATCTAGACAAGCTGTTTTATCATCGAAAAAAGATCGCTTAGTTTAACCGCTTCGATTGAAAAATATTGAAAGAAGGTGCTGTTCATGTTCATCTCCATCGTTCAGTTTCCGGCGATTAAAGAAGGTCAAGACGAGGCATTTAAGGATTGGTTTAAATGGTCAAACTCAGAGTTTCGCAAGTTCTCGGGGTTTATCCGGCGAAGTCTCTTAGAACCTGAAAATGGTGGAACATATGTCGCCATAGTGGAGATGGAAACAAAAGAAGCATTTTTGGCCATGCATTCCAGTCCAATACATGCGGAAGCTGGAAAAAAAGTGGCTTCATTATTCCAAGGAAATCCGAAGCCCACTTTTTACAAAATCATAATTCCCTAGAATATTGGTGTTTAATGGCATCTGGTTACCATGATGGTTAGCGATTTACCAAATAATAGAGGAGGGTACAGGAATGAAAGCAACTGATGCCTTGAAAAAAGAACACGAAGCGGTTAGGTTGATGATGAAAATCATGGATGCTGCCTGCGTAAAAATTAATGCTCAACAGAAACTTCAGACTGCAGATATTGACGACATGATCGACTTTCTCAAAGTATTCGTGGATCGGTGCCATCATGGCAAAGAGGAACAAATCCTGTTTCCCCAGCTGGAGTTGGCGGGAGTGCCGAAGGAAGGCGGTCCAATCGGCGTTATGCTTGCCGAACATGAACAGGGAAGGGTTTACATCCGAAATATGAGTCAGGCCGTAGTCGATTATGAAGTGGGGAATGCAGAGGCGACGGCTTTGTTGGTTAAATATATCACGGACTACATCGAACTGCTGGAACAACACATCAGCAAAGAAAACACAATGCTTTTCTCAATGGCCGATAAGCTTTTATCGGCAGAGATGCAGGAGAAACTGTTCGACAGGTTCGAGACGCTGGAAGAAGAAGTGATCGGAATGGGTAAACACGAAGAATTGCACAAGCGGCTGGAAAGATTGGGAACAACGTATCTTGGTCGTTCCGGTCACGGGCAACACTGAAAAATCAAACGGGAACAGCCATATATGAAAGATTCGGTCATTGGACTAATTTAGTGATGAATGGTTGGTGGCCTAAGCTTTGATATGGTAGCCAACGTTTCATAGTTTTGTGGACAAAAATAAAAGGGGGAAATTTTAATGAGTATGTTCTGTTATCAATGCCAGGAAACTGCAAAAGGCACGGGGTGTGAAGTCAGAGGAGTATGCGGCAAAACAGAAGAAGTAGCCAAACTTCAGGATCTACTGATTTATACCCTGAAAGGCATTTCGGAAGTCGTTGTGAAAGGAAAACTTGACACCAAGGGATTGGGGAACATTAACCATGAGGTTATGAAGAGCTTGTTTATGACAATTACGAACGCGAATTTTGATGCGGCTGCCTTTGAAGCAGAAATTAAAAAAATGCTTAAATTGAGAAATGAGTTACGGGCGAAAATTGCTGCTGGTCAACTGCATGACGCCGCAACGTTTGAAGTTTCGTTAAAAGAAGCCATGGTGGAAAAAGCTGCTGCGGTCGGCGTGCTGGCAACACAGAACGAAGACGTGCGCTCCTTGCGGGAGCTGATTACCTATGGCTTGAAAGGATTGGCGGCATACGCTCATCACGCTCTCAATATCGGCAAAGAAAATGGTGAGCTTTACGCTTTTATTTATGAAGCCCTGGCGGCAACACTTAATGACGGACTTTCTGCTGACGAGTTGGTTGCTTTGACACTGAAAACAGGCGAATATGGTGTAAAAGCGATGGCACTTCTGGACGAAGCTAATACTTCAAAGTATGGCAATCCTCAAATCACGGAAGTGAACATCGGTGTACGCAATAACCCTGCAATCCTAATATCTGGCCACGACCTGACTGACCTGGAGCAACTGCTGGAACAGACAAAAGGCACAGGGGTCGATGTGTACACACATAGTGAGATGCTGCCGGCTCATTATTATCCTTTTTTCAAGAAATATGACAACCTCGTGGGGAACTACGGGAACGCTTGGTGGAAACAGGTGGGCGAGTTCGAAACTTTCAACGGCCCAATTCTGTTTACGACCAATTGCATTGTTCCGCCTCGGAGCGAAGAAGTACAAACTCGGATATTCACAACCGGCGCTGCGGGCTACCCTGGCTGCCCGCATATCGTAGCAGATACGAGCGGCAAAAAAGATTTTTCGACGGTCATTGCGATGGCAAAAAAACTGAAGGCACCGACAGAAATTGAAACCGGTAAGATTGTTGGAGGATTTGCTCATGAGCAGGTCTTTGCCGTGGCGGACAAAGTTGTGGCTGCTGTGAAGTCAGGCGCGATTAAGAGATTCTTTGTAATGGCCGGTTGTGATGGTCGCATGAAGTCAAGGGAATATTACACCGAGTTTGCGACAAAACTGCCGAAAGACACGGTAATTCTGACTGCCGGTTGTGCAAAATATAGATACAACAAGCTAGCTTTAGGAGATATTGGCGGTATTCCGCGCGTATTGGATGCAGGGCAATGCAATGACTCATATTCACTCGCTGTCATAGCACTAAAACTGAAAGAAGTCTTCGGCGTCGATGATGTCAACAAACTACCTATTGCCTACAATATCGCTTGGTATGAGCAGAAAGCGGTTATTGTTCTATTGGCGTTGCTCTACCTCGGAGTGAAAAATATCCATCTGGGGCCGACGTTGCCGGGATTCTTGTCACCCAATGTTGCAAAGGTCCTTGTTGAGACTTTTGGTATCGCGGGTATCGGAAGCGTAGACGACGATATCAAACTGTTCATGGGGGCCTAAATATTAAGAAGTAAACAGCCCTTATTAGCATTCGGATATTCATATGATACCCCTTAAGTAGACAAGGTAAATAACCAAAATCTACTTAGGGGGTATTTTCATGCCTAGAAAATCCAAATATTCTATTGAACAACGAGTGCAAGCCTGCAAGGATTATCGCAGTGGCACACGTAGCTTAAAAGAAATATGTATTTCTCTTGGAACACCGAGGGAAAAGACAATTATGGAATGGTCTAAGAAATATGAAAAGTATGGAATAATGGCTTTTCAGGAACATTCAGGCAACAAAAGTTATACAAAAGAATTCAAACTTCGGGTAGTTGAAGAATATATCGCTGGTTTGGGTTCTTTACAAGATTTGATAATAAAATATGATATTTCTTCTTCACACCAGCTACGAGAATGGATTTCGTTGTATAATGCCAATAGAAAACTTAAGGACTACTGTTCGAAACGGGAGGTCTATATGGCAGAGGCGAGATGAAAAACAACTATTGAAGAACGTAAGCAAATCGTTGAATACTGTTTAAATCACGAACGGAATTATAAAGATACAGCATCACTTTATGATGTGTCTTATAGCCAGGTATATTCGTGGGTGAAGAAATACGATGCAGGTGGTGAAAACACATTATTTGATAAACGAGAACATCACAAAACAGACGATGAGGTTGATGAACTTGAGCAACTTAGACGTGAAAACATCAGGCTAAAACGCCAACTTGAAGAAAAGGATATGCTAGCAGAACTGTTAAAAAAAGTGAAAGAATTCGAAAGGATGTGCACTATAGTCAAGCAAGTGGACACAAATTCAGCTAATTTGTTATCAAGCAGAAGCAGAAGATATTTGGCTGTCATAGGCAGCCTCAGCTTCATTGGGCGTCAAGTAGCCTAAGGCGCTATGAGGACGCTTAGGATTGTAGTAGCCTTCTATATATTCAAAGATCGAGCTTTTCAATTCTTCAAAAGTATGGTATGTCTTTCTGTTAGTTTCTTCTTTCTTCAGATATTTGAAGAAAGATTCACATACAGCGTTGTCAAAAGGGTAGCCTTTTTTAGAGAAAGACTGAACGACGTTCAAAGAGTCTAGTAGCTGCCGGAAAGCAAATGCAGTGTACTGGGAACCACGGTCTGAGTGGAACATCAGGCCGAATGTTGCATTCCTTTTTGCATAGGCTTTTTTAAATGTTTTCAGGACAAGGTCTACATCGGGTTTGCCGGAAAGATGCCAAGAAATTACTTTCCTTGAGAAAAGATCGATGATTATGCATAAGTAATACCATTTGCCACCGGCTCTGATGTAGGTAAAGTCGCTGACCCAAGCAAGGTTAGGAGCTTTTTGCGTAAAGAGCTGTTTTAAATGATTTGGGCAGTCGTCCTCGTCTGCTGCAGCACGAACAAAAGAAGGCTTAACGGAAGACATTGGTGGTAGCTGCATGGTTTTCATCAGGCGGTACACTCTGCCAACGCTGATTTTGATGCCATAATCACGCTCCAATACGTATGTAATCTTGTAAGCACCGAGTCTTTTCTTGTAGTCAGCGTAGATGTGGAGTATGTAGGATTTAATGATCTGGTTTTCCAGACTTCGGGGTGCCGGAGCAGAATGGAAGTGCTTGTAGTATGTACTGCGGTTTACACGCAGGACTTTGCACAGGATTTTGATGTTGTGTTGGAATCTGAGCTTATGAACGGCGTCTAGTCGTTCTTTGAGTGTGGCGTGAATATGACAATCGCTTTTTTTAGTATGATATTTTCTTCTTCAAGCTGGGAGTTGCGTTTCTGCAGGTCTTTAATCTGTCTGGCGGAGAGAATTTCGCCATCTTCAGTCTTAACCGTGGAATACTGTTTAATCCATTTGGCCAAGGCCGATTGGGAAATACCGTATTCCTTGCACAGGGACGTCTGAGTTTTACCATTGTTAAACAGGGACACAACAGACTTTTTGAATTCTTCGTCATAACGTGTTGATTTGTCAGCCATAATATTACCTCCGTTTGGGTGTGTAATTTATTGTAACAAGTAACATGTATTTGTGTCTACTTTATTAATATAGATCCAAGAGCGAGCTGACTGTATTGAAGAAAACCTCACAGATGCAGACGGACTTATTGCAGGGTGCCAACGCATCCTTGAAAACGTACGCGTCCGAGGAGAAGAAAAAAATGCAGGCAATTAAGAATCAGAGGAATGTAGCCTACGGAGTTGGAGCGGTTTTACTATATGCTTTAGTTAGGAAATAGAATAGATAATTTGATGCCCACTGAGGATGAATTTTCTTGGTGGGTTTATTTTTTTTATTTATATTTTTTCAAAACCGTCAGATTCATTACTTTCTCAAGGCTATTAGGTAGAGGGTCAAAAAACACTCTCGGAAAGAGGTGATAAAGATAGAACACAATTTGAAAATCAGTGTATCCAAGAAGGCAAAATCAGATGGTATTCTTTCTTGCCGTAGTATTAGTGTACGAGAACGTATTCTATGCTTCTTCCTCGGAAGAAAACAGAAACTCACAATTCTTGTACCCGGTGACAACGTGAAAGAAGCTTCCATTTGTACGGTTAAGGAAGGAGGTGCGACATCGTAAGTAAAGTAAGCGAATTATCCATGCTCGTGGATGAACTCAAAAAGTGCGGCGAAACCTTGGTACGTATTTCCGAAGAACTGGCTGATTTGTTCAGCAGTGGAAAGGACGCAATGCAGCCTGTAAAAAAGACTGCTGTTAAGAAGAAAACCAACGAGGAGCCAAAAGCTGAAGTGCCGGAAGAAAAAGCACTCACGTTGGAAGATGTCAGAGCCGTGTGTGCGGATAAATCCCACAAAGGCTATACGGCAGAAGTCAAAGCAATCCTTACAAAGCATGGTGCAGAAAAGCTGTCCGGGATAAATCCAGCAGAATATAAGGCACTGCTTGCTGAAGTGGAGGTACTTGGGAATGCCCAATAAACAGAAGGTGAATTGTACTGTAGGTGCAAGAGAGACCGGTCTGGACCACGCAGTCTTATCAGCATCCTCCAGTCACAGGTGGCTGGAGTGTCCGCCATCGGCATTGCAGTGTGCTAAGGTCGGTGACACCACAAGCGAGTTTGCAATGCAGGGCACCGATGCCCACAGCCTTTGCGAACACAAACTGAAAACAGCACTGGGGCAAAAATCGAAAGATCCAACAGAAAACCTTACTTTCTTCGATGAAGAAATGGCGGACTGCTCGGATATGTATGCCCAGTATGTGATGGAGCAGCTTGCTGTGGCAAAAGAAAAATGCAAAGACCCTATTGTTCTAATTGAACAGCATCTTGATTTTTCCAAATGGGTGCCGCAGGGCTTCGGCACTGGGGACTGCGTGATTGTTGCAGATGAAACGCTGACCGTCATTGATTTTAAGTATGGTGTCGGAATTTTGGTGGATGCAGAAAAGAATCCTCAGATGATGTGCTATGCACTGGGAGCCTTACAACTGTTTGACGGTATCTATGATATTGATTTGGTGACCATGACTATCTTCCAGCCAAGGCGGGATAGTGTCAGCACATACACCATTTCCAAAGAAGAACTTCTGAAATGGGCGGATGAAGTGCTGAGTCCAACAGCACAGCTGGCGGCAAATGGTGAGGGTGAATACAAAGCCGGAGACCACTGTCAGTTCTGTAAGGTAAAAGCCACCTGCCGCAAGAGAGCCGAATACAACCTTGAACTTGCGCGTTACGATTTTGAGATGCCTTCCACCCTTGAAGATGATGAGATAGAGGCCATTCTTTCAAAAGTTGATGCACTGGTATCTTGGGCAGGCGATATCAAGGAATACGCTTTGCAGCAGGCAGTCAGCGGCAAGGGGTGGAAAGACTGGAAGATTGTCGAAGGACGCTCCAACAGGAAATATGTCAATGAAACCGCTGTGGTGGATACGGTTAAGGATGCCGGATATGACCCATATGAACATAAGGTTCTGGGTATTACGGCAATGACCAAACTGCTCGGCAAGACAAGATTTGAAGAACTGCTCTCCGGCTTTATTGAAAAGCCACAGGGCAAGCCAACATTAGTACCGATGTCGGACAAGCGTCCGGCTATGAATACAGCAGCAAACGATTTTAAGGAGGACAAATGATATGTCAAAAAATTATACGAACCCTACAAAGGTAATCACAGGAGTAAAAACACGATGGTCTTATGCAAATGTATGGGATGCGAAATCCATCAACGGCGGCGCACCGAAATTCAGCGTGAGCCTTATCATTCCTAAGGACGATACAGTAACCGTCAATAAAATTAAAGTGGCTATTCAATCTGCTTATGAGGAGGGTCAATCTAAGCTTAAGGGAAGTGGCAAAACCGTACCTGCTCTTTCCGTACTTAAGACACCAATGAGGGATGGCGATTTGGAACGTCCTGATGATGAAGCCTATGCAAACAGCTACTTCATCAATGCAAACAGTGCAGCTGCTCCGGGCATCGTAGATGCAGACCGCCAGCCTATCATCGACCGCAGTGAGGTATACAGCGGTGTGTATGGCCGTGCCAGCATCAACTTCTATGCCTTTAACTCCAACGGCAATAAGGGCATTGCCTGCGGTTTGAACAATCTCCAGAAGATGAAGGACGGAGAGCCGCTTGGCGGAAAGAGCCGTGCAGAGGATGATTTTGCAACCGATGCAGAGGACGATTTTCTTTCTTAAGCAGATACAGTGACAATCAATGCAGGCGATGGGAAACTGTCTCCTGCAGATATTATGAAAATGTGAGGTAAACAGATGGAATTATATGAATTTGCAAAGCAGTTTGATGTGATTGTGATTTTTGCGGTGCTGTACGGATTCGGTATCGGCAGTTTGGTGTACTGGGTCATGGAGTTTTTGCACTGGTGCTTTAAGAAGTGGAAGCAGCACAGGGAAAAGAAAAAGGCAGCAGTCAAAGAAGATACAGAGGAATAATCAGTAAACAGCGGGCGGCGGAGGTCGATTCTTCGCCGCCTTGCTTATCGTAAGGACGGTGACAATATGGGAAAAATACAAACGCTCTCGATTGATATTGAGAGTTACAGCGATGCGGATTTGCAGAAGTGCGGGGTCTATAAATATGCCCAGTCATCTAACTTTGAAATCCTGCTGTTTGGTGTATCTGTAAACGGCGGTGAGGTCATCGTTTATGATCTGGCACAGGGAGAAGAACTGCCGATGGACATTATTACGGCACTGGCAGATGATACCGTGACAAAATGGGCATTCAATGCGGCTTTCGAGAGGGTCTGTCTTTCGGTATGGCTGCAAAGAAACTATCCGCAGTGCTTTTGCAGTTACAGTATCAATGAGGATACCGCGGGAGATTATCTTGACCCGGCGGCATGGAAATGCTCTTGTGTTTGGTCGGCATATATGGGACTGCCGCTTTCCCTTGCCGGGACCGGCACAGTGCTTGGGCTGGAAGAACAGAAGCTGAAGGAAGGCAAAGACCTCATTCGCTACTTCTGTGTTCCCTGCAAGCCAACCAAGGTCAACGGCGGCAGGACACGCAATCTGCCGGAGCATGATATGAAAAAGTGGAATCTGTTCAAGTTCTATAACAAGCGGGATGTCGAGGTTGAGATGTCCATACAGGACAGGCTGAAAAAATATCCTGTGCCGGATTTTGTGTGGGAGGAATACCATCTCGACCAGGAAATCAATGACCGTGGCATTGCACTTGATATGGACGTGGTGGAGAACGCTATTGCTTTTGATGCAAAATCCAAAGCGGAGCTGGCAGAGAAAATGCAGGGACTGACCGACCTTGATAACCCCAACTCCGTGGTGCAGATGAAGCAGTGGCTTGCGGATAACGGTCTGGAGATGGACAGCCTTGGCAAAAAGGAAGTAGCACAGGCGGTCAAAACGGCACCCAAGGAACTGGCAGAGGTTCTGCTCCTGCGCCAGCAGTTAGCCAAGTCCTCTGTAAAGAAGTATCAGGCAATGCAGAATGCAGTCTGTGAGGACGGCAGGGCGAGAGGAATGTTTCAGTTTTACGGAGCCAACCGTTCCGGGCGATGGGCAGGCAGAATGATACAGCTTCAAAATCTGCCTCAGAACCATATGCCGGATTTAAAGCAGGCTCGTGGTCTTGTGGAATCTGGCAATTATGCTGCGATGGAGTTTTTATATGATGATATCCCGGATACTCTGTCGCAGCTCATCCGCACAGGCCTTTGTGCCGAGGACCGGGATGAAATTTGTGGTGGCGGACTTCTCTGCCATTGAAGCAAGGGTGCTTTCGTACCTCGCCAAGGAAAGCTGGCGAAGCGAGGTCTTTCAGAATAACGGGGACATCTATTGTGCATCAGCATCTGCCATGTTCGGTGTACCTGTAGAAAAGCACGGCGAGAACGGGCATCTCCGCCAGAAGGGTAAAATCGCAGAATTGGCTCTCGGCTACGGCGGTTCGGTCGGTGCATTGAAAGCGATGGGTGCTTTGGATATGGGACTTGAGGAGGAAGAACTCCAGCCGCTTGTAGATTCGTGGAGAGCTGCCAATCCTAATATCGTGCGTTTCTGGTGGGATGTTGACCGCTGTGTAAAGGATACGGTCAAGAACAGAGTAACCACAGAAACACACGGCATCCGCTTTTTCTATCAGAGCGGTATGCTGTTCATTCAGCTGCCAAGCGGCAGACGGCTTTCCTATGTGAAACCGCGCATGGGAGAGAACCGTTTCGGCGGTGAGGCTGTGACCTATGAAGGTATGGGCGGCACAAAGAAATGGGAACGCATCGAAAGCTACGGTCCCAAGTTCGTGGAAAATATCGTGCAGGCAATCAGCAGGGATATTTTGGCTCATTCCATGCGAACGCTGTCGCACTTTTTTGTTTGCGGTCATGTTCATGATGAACTGATTATCGAGTGCAGCATGGGAGTTTCCCTTTATGCTGTGTGTGAACAGATGGGCAGGACTCCGCATTGGATTTCCGGGCTTCTTCTCCGTGCGGATGGATACGAATGCAGCTTCTATAAAAAAGATTAGGAAACCGTCAGATTGCACCTCCTGCCAAGGCTATAAGGTAGGAGGTGCTTTTCTAATGAATGATGAGAATAAAACAGTAACGAAAATTACAGAGCCGGACAGTTTACCTGTCCTTATGAAATCACGCATGACGGAGGAACAGCTGTGCGGTGATTATAAATATTGTATGGCACAGAAAATGACAAAAGCATTGCTTGATAAGGACCTGATTTCTGTGGATGAATTCAACAAAATCAGCGAAAGAAACCGCCAAGCTTTCTCTCCATATTTAGCTGAAATTATGCCATAAAAGACTTGATATATATCGATTAGTACGGGAATATGTCCATACCGAAAGCGAGGTGAGTTGATGAAAAGGATAACAAAAATTGAAGAAAATAATGCCTTATCGGTTAAGACGAAAACCCGTGTTGCTGCCTATTGCAGAGTGTCCACGGCAAGCGATGAACAGCTTATCAGCCTTGATACGCAGAAAGCACATTATGAGGATTATATCAAATCCAATAGCGAGTGGGAGTACGCAGGAGTATTTTTTGATGAAGGTATTACTGGCACCAAAAAGGAGTGTCGTGACGGTCTGAATTCCCTGATTGATTCCTGCGAAAAAGGTCTTGTGGACTTGGTCATTACAAAGTCCATCAGCCGATTCAGCAGAAATACAACAGACTGTTTGGAACTGGTAAGAAAGCTGATGGCGCTAAATGTGACCGTGATTTTCGAGAAAGAAAATATTAACACGGATACGATGGAAAGTGAATTGATGCTTTCCATATTAAGCAGTCTTGCGGAAAGCGAGTCGGTGTCCATTTCTGAAAACAATAAATGGTCAATACAAAAACGCTTTCAGAATGGCACCTACATTATTTCCTATCCGCCTTATGGTATGAAAATGCCGGCGGAGAAATGATTGTTGTGCCGGAGCAGGCAGAGGTTGTCAAAAAGATATTTGAAGATACGCTTGCCGGGAAAAGTACCCATGCCGTTGCAAAGGAACTGAATGACAGCGGTGTGAGAAGCAAGAAAGGCGGAAAATGGACTCCCGGAGCAATCAATGCGATTATTCGCAATGAGAAGTTTACGGGAGATGTTATTTTTCAAAAGACCTACACCGACAGTCAGTTTAGCCGCCACACCAATGATGGCGAGTTAAATAAATATCTGTGTGAAAATCATCATGAGCCGATTGTAAGCCACGAAATTTTTGAAAAGGCAAATGAGGTCCTGAATCAGCGTGGCAAGGAAAAAGGCAATGGAGAGCGAACCGAACGCTATCAGAATCGTTATGGCTTCTCAGGCAGAATCAAGTGCGGAGAGTGCGGCGGAGTCTTTAAAAGAAGAATCCACTATAAGCCCAGCGGAAGTTACATTGCTTGGTGCTGCACCCATCATATCGAGGACAGGAACTCCTGTTCCATGAAGTACATTACGGATGATGGCATAAAGACGGCGTTCCTTACTATGATGAATAAACTGATATTTGCCCATCAGATGATATTAAAGCCACTGCTTCACAGCCTGCAGGGATTTGATGATAAGGATAGGCTTCTACAGATACAGGAATATGAAACTAAACTGGAAAAGAATATGGAGAAAAGGCAGGTGCTGACGAGCCTTATGGCAGGCGGACTATTAGAGCCAGCACTTTTTAGCAAGGAAAACAATGCTTTGATTTTGGAAGAAAAGCATTTGCAGGAAGAAAAGAAACAAATGATAAATTCCGTCAGCGGTGACAGGACAAAGATTGAAGCCTTGGAGACACTTATAAAATTTGCATCCGGCAGTGAGATGCTGACGGAATATTCGGATGAGATATTCCTTTCCTATGTAGAAGGGATTATCGTGCTTTCAAGAGAAAAAATCGTCTTTGAACTGAAGTGTGGACTGAAATTAAAGGAAAGGTTGGTGGGATAATGGCACATATACCCTACGGATACAAAATTGTGAATGGAAAAGCAGAAGTCGATGAAAAACAGGCGGAAGCAGTCAGAAAGCTGTTTGACGGCTACATTGCAGGACTTGGATTAAAGCCTGCGGCGGAGAATGCAGGCTTTGAGATTTATCATGGCAGTGCAGGCAGAATGCTGCGAAACACGCATTACCTTGGAGATGAATATTATCCTGCCGTCATCGACAGAGAGCGTTTTGACAAGGCAGAAGAAATTAGAATGTCGAGGGCATCCTCTTTGGGCAGGGTCAGAGAACTGCAGGATGCACCAAAACCAATGGCAGATACAATGTTTACCATGCCGTTTGTTGAGAGAAAATTTGCAGATCCATTTGAACAGGCAGAATATGCCTACAGCTTAATTGAAAGTGAGGTGGCGATAGTTGAATAAGAGTATCACAGTTATCCCGGCACGAAGACGTGTGGGAAACACAGTAAATAAAGAAGTAAAGCCGAAGCTCAGAGTCGCAGCGTACTGCCGTGTCAGTACCGACAGCGATGAGCAGGCTACCAGTTATGATACACAGGTGGAACATTACTCTAATTTTATACAGAAAAATGAGGAATGGGAATTTGCCGGAATATTCGCAGATGATGGTATCTCAGGCACCAATACCAAAAAGCGTGAGGAGTTTAACCGCATGATTTCCGAGTGTATGGAAGGCCATATTGATATGATTATTACCAAGTCCATCAGCCGATTTGCCCGTAATACCTTGGACTGCCTTCGCTACATAAGACAGCTGAAGGAAAAGAACATCCCCGTGTTTTTTGAAAAGGAAAACATCAATACAATGGATTCCAAGGGCGAGGTTCTGCTGACCATCATGGCCAGCCTTGCACAGCAGGAATCGGAATCCTTAAGCAAAAATGTAAAGATGGGGATGCAGTTTCGATTTCAGAAGGGAGAGGTGCAGGTCAACCATAATCGCTTTATGGGATATACAAAAGACGAAGATGGACACCTCATCATTGAGCCTGCCGAGGCAGAAATCGTCAAACGAATCTACCGAGAATACCTGCAGGGTGCAAGCCTAAAGCAAATCGGAGACGGCTTGATGGAGGATGGTATTTTAACGGGTGCCAGAAAACCAAAGTGGCGTCCTGAATCAGTGAAGAAAATACTTCGAAATGAAAAGTACATTGGTGATGCCCTTTTGCAAAAGACTTATACCGTGGATGTACTAACAAAAAAGCGAGTGAAAAATAACGGCATCGTTCCGCAGTATTATGTAGAAAACAGTCATGAACCGATTATCCCCCGCGACCTTTATATGCAGGTGCAAGAAGAAATGCTCAGAAGGTCCAATCTTCATAGCGGTGCGAACCGAAAGAACGAGTCTACAGCAGCAAATATGCACTTTCCAGTATTGTCTATTGCTCGAAATGCGGGGAGATTTACCGCAGGGTTGCTTGGAACAATCATGGAAAACGCTCTACGGTATGGCGATGCGTAAACCGAGTGGAGCATGGTCCCGACTGCTGTGATGCACCAACTGTGAAGGAAGAAGAATTACAGAGCGTTGTGGTAAAGGCAATTAATATGGCACTCGGTGGCAAGGAGGATATGCTTGCCGACTTAGAAGAAAATATAGCGATGGTGCTTGCTTTGGAAGATGAGACTTCAATAGAAAGCCTTGATGCCAAGCTGGAAGACCTGCAGCAGGAACTTCTGAAACGAGCACATGCCAGACAGGATTATGAATACCTTGCTGATGAGATTGACCACTTGCGTGAGAGAAAGCAAAAGGTATGGCGGAGAATGCAGAACGAGAAGGTTTGAAACAGCGAATTGCTGAAATGCAGCAGTTCCTTGCCGAGCAGAGAGGTACAATACAGGTGTATGACGAGCAGGTAGTACGCAAGCTGATAGAAAAGATTACGGTACATGATGAGAAAGTAACTGTTGCCTTTAAATCTGGGATGGAGATTGATGTGAAGATATAAAAAAGAAATAATGCCCTATTAGTTCAAAATCGCTAGTAGGGTCTTTTTGTTTCTTAAAAATAGTTTTTCAATATTTATATATAATAATAACCTGATGTAAAGACAGAAGAATTTAACTTTTGAATAGAAGTGATGGTTCATATCAATCTTATAGCATATTTAAAATAAAATTTAAAGAGTTATTGACATATGCCATTAACAGAGGTATACTAATGATAGTAAATGGGCATATGTCATAAATACAAGGAGGTGAATGGTATGCCTAGAAGAGATGGAACTGGCCCAATGGGTGCTGGTGGAACAATGACTGGACACGGTTTAGGCTTTTGCACAGGGAAAAATTGCAGTCAAGCGTGGTGCTGGACTTGGATTAGGTCTTGGATTTGCTTGCAGACGAGGTTTTTGGTAGTGGATTTGGGAGAGGTTTAGCAATAAATCAATATGCGACAAAAACACATAAAGACTTCCTTCAAGAACAAAAAGAATTACGCAAAGTCGAATCGAAGTCATTGATAAACAATTATAAGTACCTATAACGGGTATTAGAGGTAACTGGAGGACGCTCTGGTTATTTCTGATTAGAAATGGGGTGATAGATTATGCCAAGACCAATGAAATGGAGAAAAGTGTGTTGTCTGCCAGAAAGTAATAAATTTGGCCCTCTTGATTCAGTGTTGGACGATCAAGATCATGTAAACATGACAGTTGATGAATATGAAACAATAAGGCTTATAGATTTGGAGGGTTTTACTCAGGAGAGGTGTGCAAAACAAATGAATATTGCCCGTGCTACCGTTCAGGGAATATATGTAGAAGCCAGAAGAAAGTTAGCTGAATCATTGGTGAATGGTAAAGTGTTAATAATTGAGGGGGCGAATACCGTCTTTGTGATGGATTGGGAAATGGATGTGGCCGAGGCTGTCATAGGCATGGACGTGGCAGATTCTTTACAGATAATGAGAATCGAGGTGACTAATTATAATTCCGAAAAAGTAATTGAACATTTTATGTGCCCTCAAATGCTCATAGCATGCCAGATGCTGACGCTGAAGGAAATTTTGGAGACCCTTCGTGCGGAGATTATCTTGCCGTTTATATAAAGGTGAAAGACAATCATATAGATAACATAAGTTATCTTGTGTTTGGCTGCAGTGCATCAATTGCAACGTCCAGTATGACATCGGTGATGGCTAAAGGAAAAGGCCTGGATGAAGCATTAAAAATTACAGAAGAGGATATAATCGAAGCTCTAGATGGGCTTCCTGAAAGCAAGGTTCATTGCTCAAATTTAGGAGTAAGTGCATTGCGCAATGCAATCAATAATTATTTAGTAGTTAAAAGAATGGAGGATTCTTATGAAAATAGCAATTCCGGTAGATGAGAAAAGTTTGGATTCAAACGTATGTGTATCCTTTGGACGCACTCCCTATTTCCTTATTTATGATGTAGATACTAAGGAAAGTGTATTTCTTGATAACAGTGCAGCAGCAAGTACAGGTGGTGCAGGGATTAAGGCTGCACAGACGATAGTAGATAATAAAGCAAATGTTTTGCTTACTCCTCGTTGCGGGAAAATGCTGCTGAAGTGCTCAAATCTGCTGATATAAATATTTAAAACGACATCGGCATCAGTAAAGGATAATATTGATGCTTTCATCGATGGAAAACTTTCTTTACTAGATGAAATTCATGCCGGATTTCATGGGCACGGAGGCAATTAATATGAGAATAGCTGTGCTAAGCGGCAAGGGCGGCACAGGAAAAACACTGGTATCGGTAAATTTAGCTGCGGTAGCAAAAATCAACATATATAGATTGTGATGTTGAAGAGCCAAATGGGCATCTATTCTTTAAACCCGAAGATGTCCAAGAGGAAGAAATTCAGTAAAAATTCCAAAGGTGAATAATGAGCTATGCAATGGATGTCGAAAATGCATAGATTTTTGTAAATTCAATGCTCTTGCCTATATTAAAGATAACTAATTTTTTCGAAGAGGTTTGTCACTCCTGTGGCGGTTGTATTATGCTTTGCCCTGAAAAGGCACTGACAGAGAGAGAAAAGGTTATTGGAAAGTTCAAAAAGGAACTTCCGATCAGGTAACGGTATCACAGGAATATTAAATACTGGTGAAGCTTCGGGTATCCCTATTATTAAAAAGTTGCTTGCTGAGAATAAACCTGAAGCAGATAAACTGACCTTTATTGACTGTCCTCCTGGAAGTGCCTGTATTGTAATGGAAAGTATTAAGGATGCAGACTATTGTATATTGGTAGCTGAACCTACGTTATTTGGTGTTCATAACCTTAATATGGTATACGAGTTGGTCAAGTTATTCAATAAGCCGTTTGGTGTAGTTCTAAACAAGTGTATAGAAGGTGAAAATCCAGCTGAAAATTTCTGTATAGAAAAAACATTAAAATTTTAGATCAATCCCATTTGATAATGAACTTGGAATATTGAATTCAAATGCAGAATTGCCGTGAGGGAAAATGAAATATCAGGCTTTATTTTCTTCTCTGTTAGAAACAGTGAAAAAGGAGGTGCAACATGAAACAACTTCTTATTCT